>Ga0209632_10000774_pt1 | contig 32961 bp, 32 predicted proteins | sample COG_10_FD_184754 | JGI IMG/M metagenome (GOLD analysis project Ga0209632, IMG submission 184754) | Pelagic Microbial community sample from North Sea - COGITO 998_met_10 (SPAdes) (version 2) | ecosystem: Environmental > Aquatic > Marine > Neritic zone/Coastal water | place: Helgoland, sampling... | reverse complement strand
ACAACACAGTTAAAAATAAGTATAAAGACATTCCCTATAAAATAAAATTAAATTAATGCAATAATTTAATTTTATATTGTTAGAAATCTTAAATTATTTTCTAACATTATAATATATGATGGATGGGTATATACCCACGACATAGTCGTGGCCATCAATCATATATTATAATGTTAGAAAATAATTTGAGATTTCTAACATAATAAAATTAATTTTATTTTATTAATTTTATATGGGTAGTGGTATTACTTTTCATTATATTGTATGAATGAACCTAGTATTTTATAGTAACTGTTTAATTGTAATATTGAACCTAGTATTTTATAGTAACTGTTTAATTGTAATATTGAACCTAGTATTTTACAATATAATGGTAATTGTAATATTGAACCTAGTATTTTACAATATAATGGTAATTGTAATATTGAACCTAGTATTTTACAATATAATGGTAATGGTAATGGTAATATTGAACCTAGTATTTTACAATATAATGGTAATTGTAATATTGAACCTAGTATTTTACAATATAATGGTAATGGTAATATTGAACCTAGTATTTTACAATTCCATATCATCGTGAGTTAATGCACACCCCCAGTGTTGTAATGTTTGACGAATTTTGGGACTAATTGTTTCGTCATCAAAAGTTGTTTTATGTTTATTTATGAGATTTATTAATCTTCTTCGAAATCTACTTTTGGGACCGGCAGTTCGAACCCATCTTTTAATCTGACGAGCGTCATCGGGACTACGCTCTCCTTTATAAAATGAACAATACCATTGAACCCAACCATATGGATGATATTTTGTAATCCATTCTTTACATTCCCAATATTCTAATGTTGTACCAACCTTGACATTATATCTATTTTTTTTTTTATCATAATCTTTCCATTCACTCACCAAATTTTCATTTGGTATTTTTTTCCACCAAGACTTTGGAAATTTTTTATGTTGATTCTCATAATTCTTATTTGTTACGGTAGAAAAAATTGGTCTCCAATATGTACCGCCAAAACTTCCAAGTTCGAATATTTCTTTTGGTGTTAAATTGGGAACAAACTCTGGATAATCTTTAAAAATAATTAATCCTTTCTTATTTTTTCGTGGCATATATATAATATTAATAATATATTATTATATATTAATGGAATATTGTAGAGGAGCGTGTGAATTATGCGATTGTGCTAATTTTATTTATATCACAAAAAAACATATTTGTTTATGTAAACATGGAGATATATGGCATAAAAGAATATATTATTGTAGAATTTGTGCAAAAATAGATACAACTGTATGTTCAGATTGCAAAATATGTAAGCAATGTTTAGAAAATGTAATAAATTGTCCAGTTGCTGAAATAAATTAGTTTAAAATAAAAATAATATTATATAATATATGAATATTGCAACTATTAATCCGTATAAATTTTTATTTTCTTCTGGTATAATTTATTATATTAATAATAAACTAATAAATAAATTATTAATAAACAATGATAAATTTAAAACATATAATTTAGATAGACAACAATATATTTCAACAAATATAAATAAATCAATGTTTTTATTATTAATATCAACATATTTTTTTTATAATATTTATATTGGTAGATTAAATATATTTAATTTAAAAATTACAGACACTGATTTAATTTTATATAAAAATATAACATCTTTTTATTCGATTACTGATTTAATGTCGACTATTTTATGTTTTAAAACAATGAAAAAAAGTACAATATTTCATCATTTATGTGTAATATTTGTAAATTTATGGATAATTAATTCGAACCAAATAAATGATGTCCAAAAAGGAATTATTATGTATGGTGGGTTTAGTTCTTTTTCATATTTAGTGAATTTCTTTTTGGGATATAGATTTTTAACAAAAAACTATCATATATTACAAGAACTTGCCTTAAATAGTTATGTATTTTCGTGTTTAGGGAATTGGAGTTGGCAATTATTTAATATTTTATTTATTTACAAGAAAAATAATAAAAATTATTTAGGAGTTTCATTATATTTGGTGGCATTGTATTTCTGGATTAAAGATGACCTAATTTTAATGAAATTCTTGTCTAAAAATAAAATAAAATAAAATAAAATAAAATAAAATAAAATAAAATAAAATAAAATAAAATAAAATAAAATAAAATAAAATAAAATAAAATAAAATAAAATAAAATAAAATAAAATAAAAATAAAATAAAATAAAATAAAATAAAATAAAATAAAATAAAAATAAAATAAAATAAAATAAAATAAAATAAAATAAATAATTTTATAAATCTAATAATTTATAAAATTATAATAACATATAGTATAATGTATGAAATAATTTTAATATATTTTTATATAGCTCATATAGACCCTTATTTTAATGATTTATTAAAAGTATTAAATGAATACGATATAAAAATAGATTTTCAAACAATAAAAATAAATAAAATATTTAATAAAAAATGTTTTTATATGAAAACAGAAATTGAAATTGAAAAAGAAATAATTATAAACACTACAAAAGAAAAAATGAATAAATTACTTTATATAATTCAAGACCCTTTTTATATTAAAAAATGTACACATATAAATATAATATAAAAAGATCTCAATAATATAATATATAAAATGAGTTTTATTGGTGTATGGAACTTAGTTACAAATAATAATTTTAATGAGTTTTTGAATCATGTTCAAATTCCATGGTATCAGCGATCATTTGCTAGTTTACTAAATGTTAAAGTTAAAATAGAAAAAAAGTCTGATATACATTATAAGAAAGTTGTTGAATCCTATTTTCATAATTCAATTGAAAATATTATTTTAGATAATAAATATCATACAAGTGATGATGGTGTTAAAAGATTATATACTATGGAAGATGATATTATAAATGTCAATATAATTGGAACTATTGTAAATTGGAAAGAAAAGATTTATAATAATAATAAAAATAATTTAGTAATAGAATATTCATTTAATAATATGTCAGCGTCTCAAATCTTTGAAAAAGAATAAAATTATTTCTCATTTGAAATTTCTCTTTTAATCCGTTCTGCATAATATTTTTTCTTTTTATCATAATTTTTCTTTAAAGCCTTCTTATCTTTGTCTAACTGATTTAAAGTATTCTTTAAATCACTTATTTTTGTAGCAAGTTCTTTATTTAATTTTATATATTTGTCGGTTGTTCCTTTTAATTCGTGTTTTAATTGTATTTTAACTGTTCGTTTTGTTTCTTGTTTCTTCTTTTTAGTAATACTTTTAACACGAATCCATCGCCTAGTCTTGTTTTTAATTAACTGTACTTTCCACATTGAATTATCGGTTCCTTTCATTACAGTACCAACTCGTTCAGCGTGAGCACAAAATCCACGACCTTTGGGTGATGGTTCTTCACCTGTATATGTTTTAGATGCATCATTGAGGCATTTAGACATTTTAATTTATAAATTATTATAATTTATAAATTATGATTATATTCAATTTTAAATTAAGCCAGTGAACCCATTGGATCCCATAGTGGAAATGACTTACTTATACTACCATTCCAAACATTTAATTCTTCTTCACTTAGGTATTTTTTAGGCAGTATTAACTGATAGGTGTATTCCTTAAACCATTCATCGCTACAAATTAGATTGCCCTTATATGGGCCAGTTGTACCCCAACTGTTTTCTATTTTCCAATAGTTCACCTTACCATACTTATCTAAATTATATCCAGTATAAACCATTGCATGAGTCATTAAACTCTCGCAAAAATCAATTCTTTCTCGCTTAGTTAATGTATCTTCAAGATTTAAAAAATTAATATAATCAAATGATTTTTTATCCAATACTGCTAATTTAGAATTAAAGAACTGTCCAACATCACTGCCAAACCAAATAGGTACATTATTATCAATTGCCAGTTTAGATAGGGATGCTAATCTATCAATATCCAGATTTAAATATTTAACTACATCACCATTAACTACATTGCCTAAGCGATCAACACCATATAATTTATTATAGTCGTTTCGTGGATCATGTGTAAGTGAAACATATTTGTCAAAGTCGATCTTACAATGTTCTTTCATAAAATTAACTGGTGTTCCAGTATATGTTTTAACCACATTAGTAATCTTATAATTCCATACTATATCACGTGGTGGTTCACCAAAGAATCTAATTAAAGTTTCATATGTTTTTTGTAATGATAAATGTCTAGAGTATGGTTTATTAGTATAAATATCTTTTACATATGTTCTAAACATTCTTGATAATACTTTATTTACTCCACGTGAACTACTACTATGAACACTTTCTGGATATACATCTCGTGGTACTAAACCATACTTATTTGCAATATTAGTAAACATGACCCATTGTCCGCCGTCTCCAAATGGTTCTTTTAAAATATGTTGAATTACTCTTGAATCGTAATTATTTTCTTCTTTTAAATCTTCAACTAATTTTAAATTATAATTCATTCTTTCAAGTTTATCATAAAAAAAAACATAACTTTGTGAAAATTCAAATGAGTCTGGTAAAATCTTTTGTGAAATTAATTCACGTCGTAACATATTAACTGCTGCGAAAATCCAACACCGACCACTTGATTTTTGGTTTGCACAAGATAGATTTGGACTTATCTCATTTGTAATTACTGATGGTACATGTTCAAGTGTTCTTGGAGTACTTACACTTGATAATAAATTATTATGTAAGGCATAATTAGTGGTTTGAGGACTTGTTAAATTATTGATATTCATTATATTATATTAATATTGTAATATTAATTCTTTAAAACTAATTATAAATTGTATAAATATAAATTATTATTTTAATATAATGAATATTATAAGTTTTTTAAAAAAAATATTTAAAATTGAAACACAAAAAGTGTATCCAGAAATAAATAATAATGATACTGAAAAAGTTTTAATCAATTGGATTTGTAAACCAATTGATTATTACCATTGGTGGCCAATGAAAGAAAAAGAAGAAAATATTAATGATGTTTATAATAATTTATACGCAAATGGTGGAGGATTATCAAAATATGATAATTTATTTTGTACAAAAGGAATTGAATATCAAAAAAATAAATATTTTAGAAAATATAATTCTAAAAAAGATGACGCTAATTGGGCTGGATTTTGTGACTGTGCTACAATATTAGGTGCTTTGTGGAAACATCCTTTATATCCAGTAAAAGTTATTTATAATGGTAAAGTAGAAATATTTAATGTATGTGATATTGAAGCTTTAATGATCATTGCAAGTTATAATACAGTTTGTCCAGGTAAAAATATTTTTTTGGGTAGGAGATTCAATGGAGACCGTTCTGATAATAAAGATGAACCATATCCAATACATTTAATTGATATGTTATTTAAAGTATGTAATGATAAATTACCATTCGCGATTGATATAGATAATGGAACAGCTGTATGGAATTATCCATATAATAATGTTAAAGTTATAGAATATAATTATTTGCCAAAAAATAATAAATATATTAATTTAAATAATATTCCATTAACTGGTAAAACAAAATATTATAATTTTATTATTAAATCAAATGCTTATTTTAAACAAAACTTAAATATTTGGGGATGGTCAAATAATACACTGAATATTATTACACAGGGTTGGTTATCAGATAAACATCCAGATTTTATTTGGAAAACATTTCCCAAAAAATTAGAATGGACCGGTCAATGTAAACTAAACTCAGAAGTAAATGCAATTCATATTTATAAAATTTACAAAGCTAGTTTTAAACAAAATAATGTTGTAGTATTATAAAATTGAATTGAATAAAAATTATTTATAATTTAAAAATTAAAAATAATTAAATAAAAATATTTATATGTTTTGGTAAAATGGTATTAAAAAAATAAATAACTATTATATATTGTCATGGATAAATTATCGTTTATAATATTAAGACATGTTAGAAATAAATATCAAAACTTATTTTGGAATCAATGTTATAATTGTATACGAAAATTTTATAAAGAAGAAAAAATATATATAATAGATGATCATTCAAAATATAAACCAGAAAGGTATGGTGAATTATATAATACTTCTATAATTAATAGTGAACTTCCACCAAATAGAGGTGAATTACTACCTTATTATTATTATTATAATAAAGAATTTTCTAAAAATACAATTATACTTCATGATACTGTGTATATTAATTCAAAAATAGACTCAAAACTTATTAATACAAAGAACTATCATTTTTTATGGTCAGCAAGTCACGATTGGGATCCTAATAATAGAATTCTTCATATTTTAAAAAAAATGAATAATTCAGAAAAATTAATCAAACGGTTTAAAAACAAAAATAGCTGGGATGTATGTTTTGGTGCAATGACTATATTAAATCTAAATTTTATTAAAAAAATATTCAATAATACAAATTATTTAAAAGTATTAACATCTGAAATAAAATCTCGACATGATAGAATGTGTTTTGAAAGAATAATTGCTATATTGTTAACAGATTCTATAAAAACAAAAACAGTAAATGATGATATATTAAAAGATCAAAAATGGAAAACCACATTTTTAGAGTATATGAAAAATCCAAATAAAGAAAAACGTATGTATAAGGTTTGGACAGGTAGATAATAAAAATAATAATAAAATTAAAATTAAATAAAAATAATAAAATTAAAATTAAATAAAAATAATAAAATTAAAATTAAATAAAAATAATAAAAATAAAAATAAAAATAATAAAATTAAAATTAAATAAAAATAATAAAAATAAAAATTAAATAAAAATAATAAAAATAAAAATAATAAAAATAATAAAAATAAAAATAATAAAAATAATAATAATAAAAATAAAAATAAAAATAATAAAAATAATAAAAATAAAAATAATAAAAATAATAAAAATAATAAAAATAAAAATAATAAAAATTAAAATTAAAATTAAAATTGAATATAAAAATGAATATATAAATTATATAACTCTTATAAATATATATATATAAATGGGAATTCCGTCATATTTTAAAACTATTTTAAGTAAATATCCACAAGCTATTCAAAAAAAATTAAAAAATAAAATTGAATATTTTTTTATAGATTTTAATTCAATTATTTATGATTCAGTTGTTAAAATTGATTTTGAAAAACATAAAAATAAATCAATGACACAATTAGAAAATATTTTAATTAAAGAAGTTATTAAAGATTTACAAGATCTAATTTGTAAACAAGTAAAACCTTCTAAAATGGTTTATATTGCAATGGATGGTGTAGCACCACGTGCTAAAATGATTCAGCAACGATTTAGACGATATAAAGGAATTATTGAAACTGAATTTAAAAACGAATTAAAAGAAAAATATAATATTCCAATTTATAAATCTTTTACAGGAATGTTTTCACCTGGAACAAAGTTTATGATTAAACTTTCAAAACAAATTGAAAAAGCAATTAAAGATAAAAAGTTTTCGAAACATACAAAAAAAGAATTACAATTTATTTTAAGTGATACATCTAATCCTGGTGAGGGAGAACATAAATATATGCCTAAATTACGAGAATTAGTTACATCTAATAGTAAATCAAATGTGGTTGTGTTAAGTCCAGATGCTGATGTAATTGTTTTATCAATGTTAAGTAAAAAAAAGAATGTATTTATTATGCGTCCAACAAAAGATATGGGTAATTTTGCGTTAGATGTTAATTTTGTTTATTTAGAAGTTGATTTTGTTTCAAATGTTTTTATTGAAACATTAATGGGCGAATCTACAAAAGACAAAGATAGATTATTATATGATTATATATTTTTAACAAGTATTGAAGGAAATGATTTTGTAATTCCAATTAAATTTATGAAAATGAAAATTGATAATATGAGATTATTAACTAAGTTTTATAATGAAGTTTCAGAATCAGAATATTTAGTTGATATTACTGATTCTGGATTTAAGATTAATAAAAGTTTTTTCATGAGGATTTTACAAAAAATTGCTGATATTGAACAACATAAGTTTCAAGGATTAATGAAAAGAATTCATTATACAAAAAAAAACAATAATCAAAATAATTCAAAAGAAAATGGAAAGTCTCCATATGAAATTGCAGTTAGTCGGTTTGAACATAAAGCATATTACGATAAACAAAATCCAAACTATCATAAATATATTAAAGAGTTTTCCAAAATTGATTATTGGAAAGATGATTGGAAAGAACAATATTATGATTATTTTTTACAAATTAATACAAAGAATGAAAAAGAATATAATTATTTTATGAAAAGAGTTTGTCAAAATTATTTAGAAGGGTTTTATTTCAATATGGAATATTATATTACAGGTATTCCTGCCTGGCGATGGTATTATAGATATAGATGTGCTCCAATGGCATCTGATCTATTAACATATATGAAACATTATCCAAAATGTTTAGATATTAAAATTGATAAATTAACACCATATACTCAACTTCAACAGTTGTTTATGATTATTCCACCACAATTAAAATCATTATTGCCACCAAAATATGCAAAACTAGTTGATACAGTTGATTCAGGATTGGTTCAATATTTTCCATTGAAGTTTGAATTAGATGTTGTAATGGGCGATAAGTTTATTTATTCTGAACCAAATCTTCCAGATTTTAATGATGAAAAAGTAATTGAAGTTTTAGAAAAAATAAAATTATCGAAAACTGATGAAAACAGAAATAAATTATCTGACAGTGTTATTGAAATTAATATTTAATATATTAACTTACTATATATGAAAAAAGTAATCTGTATATTATTAATATTTATAATAGTAATTACATTAGGTAAATCAATTACAAAAACTATTTTAAATATTGAAAACATGACAGACTTTAATAAGCTTGAAGAAGATTGTAAATATACAGAAGATTCAATTAAATATCCTATTTTAGGAGCAAATGTTCCAATCGATACAGTTAATGAAATAACAAAAATTGGGTATAATTTAAATTCAGTTAAAGATGAAGGTAATTATATGGTCAATGATACTTTAAGTTCAAATATTCAATTACGAAAACCTCTTTTAAAATATGATGGTATATATAAATCAAATGTAACTGGTTTTGATAATAAAGAAACACAATCATGGACATTAGATAAATCAAAAGATAATATGGGAGTATATGGCGATGATAGATTATTACACTTTTGAATATTTAAACCACCGACCTAATCCAGATATTTTTTTGGGATTTTTCTTTCAGAACAACCAAATATTTTACAGATTTATACTTAATTTGTAGAATGGGATAAATAGTATTTAACTGTTGATAATTTATAATCACTACTTTTATCGGTCGGTATTGTAATATAATTTATAAAAAAAAATGATTTAATTTTATGTTTATTTTATACTTAATTAAATATAAAATGTCTTCGGAACAAATCACATATCCAACAGAAATTATGAAACAACTCCAAGATTGCGAAATAAAATCAGATAAATATCATAAATGGAGTGATAAATCAGAAGGTATACCATTTGAAAATAGTCAAACAGTAACAGGTGTAGGAAACGGTGAAGAAAAACTAGCAAAAGAACTTGATATATCAACGCTAGGAGGGCAAAATAGCACAGTTGATTTAATTCATCCAGATATGGGAAATATTAGTGTAAAGGATATGACAAATGATAATTGCACTTTAGGAACAGATGGTTGTAATAACATGAGAAAGATATTAAGAACAGTAAATTTATTTGTTTCTTGGACTGAAAAATATAAATCAAAATGTGAATTGGCAGATAAATATTACAATGAGATTAACAAAAGTTATGGTTCTTCAAAAACTACTATAATTAACGGTATTGATAGATTAGAATTATGCAAGAGTAATCTACAAAAATTAAATGAATTACTCAATGAATTACTCAATGAATTATACAAAAAATTACTCAATAAATCAGAAAAAAAATATGTAAGTTTAGAATCTGAATATATTGAGGATATTATTGATAATTTAGGTGGTAAATCTTTACAAGAATTATTAGATGATTGTGTTAGAAAAGAAGCTATTACCATGAATTTAATTATTGTACATAAAACCAAAGGTTGGTTACTCGTTAAAGATCTATCCCGGATAAGTTGTCCTCGTATTACAAGAGGAGCGCCGAGAATAGATTATAGTTGATTGTTTAATTCATAAATTAATTTTGAAAGAACAAATGAGAATTTTGGAGGAACAGCATTTCCTATTTGTCTATACATTGAAGACATACAACCTACAAACATAAAATCATCTGGAAAAGTTTGAATTCTTGCATATTCTCTAACAGTCATCCGTCTTTTTTCACTTGGATGAACATTTATAACTGGTCCTCCTCCTCCTCCTCCTCTTCCTGTAATAGTAGGAGATATTTTATTCCAATCCAATTTTCTATTTCCCATATAACCTGTAATTTTTACTTTATGTTTTGTTCCAATATGTTGAATTTCTTCATTGTATTTAATTGGTAAATTACCAATTGCATCCTTTAATGTTTTTGTAATTTCTTGTTTTTCAATAGGCCACTCAAAATTAATTTTTTCAGAAATATCATTTCGGATTCCTATAAATATAACTCTTTCTCTATTTTGAGGTATATCATACCATTTTAATTTAAATAATTTTGTATTTACTTGATAACCACATTTTTCTAAATCTGAAATTATCATTTTAAATATCTTTCCTTTATGATTTTTCTTATCTGAATTATTTTCATAACCACCTAAACTTAATATACCTTTAACATTTTCAAATATGAAATATTTAGGTTTTTTTAATTTCAATAATCTGACTAGTTCTAAATAAAGTTTATTTCTATTATCTGTTTCTTTTCTATATAAATTTGCTACTGAGAATCCTTGACATGGAAATCCACCTGTAAGTATATCACAATCAGGAATAGTTTCTATTTTTGTTATATCTTCACAGTGTGGTTTAAAATTATAATATTTTTCATAGGTATCACAAGAATTCTTATCAAAATCATTAGCATATACAACATTGTATATATCTGTTTGTTTATGAAATGCGAAATCTAATCCTCCACAACCAGCAAACATAGAAACAACTCTAAGTATTGGATTTACATTTTTAAGCTTTTTCTTCTTAAACTTGATTTCTTTTTTTTTAGGTTGTTTTTCTTGATGTTCCATTATATATATATTAATATTTACTTTTACTTTTTCAACAATCCATTTTTTATTTAATTCTTTTATTTTTTATTCAACTGTTTTATATACAAGTGTCTTAATTTTATCAGCGTTATTTTCACAAGACGTTTTGCGTCTATTATGAGAATCATTGTGTAATTTTTGATAAATTTCCTTTCCACCTCGTTCGTAACTATATTTAACCATTTTCGTTATATATTTTATATTTTATTTTTAAATCAATTTTATAAATTAACTTAAATATTAAAAAGTCAGCATTTTAAATATTCAAAAGTGAAAAATTAAAAAAATATAACTAATAATTATATACAAATGGATATAATTATTGTACTAATCATAATATTACTAATATCAATATTTATTTGCCATAAAAAAGGATTCGTTAAATCTGCTTCAACTAACTTAGAAGAATATTTCTATAATAAAAAGTTTGAAAACTTTTTTAATTTCAAAACACTTGATACACCCCCAATGCGTCCACCTTATCAATGCCAATTAAATTTCAATTGCACACAATATAAAGATAATAGTGACAAACATCAAAGTGTTTGTAAGAAATGTGTTGGATTCACATATCCAGACAATTTAGTAATGGCTAGAACAGTTGGTTCAACTGGAACTATTAGAAAAATATTATAAATATATGTAAGGATTTCTACCCAGATATTTTCTGGATATATTAGTGGATTATATAAAATAGACACTTTTTTATTTTTATTTGGAAATTTTATATATTCTTTTGTATTATCTGTATTTTTAATAATTTCATTAAAAATTGTTTTCCATTTAATGGCTTCCATTTTAGTATTTACAATCTCTAATTTATTATTTAGACTATAAACATTAACTTGATCATTTACCAACTGATAAAAATCTTTATCATTTGATATAATATATAATTTTGAAGTTCCATTATATGAATAATATAGTGTAAGCATACCAATAATATCATCTGCTTCACATTTATTATTCTGTAAAATCTTAATCTCACAAGTATTTTCATACTTTTGTTGTAAATAAGGAATAACATTATTTAGTAATTCATTATAGATCATATAAAAGTCTTCTTTTTCTGAAGTCTTTTTTTTATATACCGGTTTTGAGAAATTTTGCCATCGATATTTTTTACTACCTTCACGTATAAATAATAATGTATTACATTTTTGTAAATCAATTAGTCTTTTAATTATGTTAATGAATGCATATTTTACTCTTGTAATTGTTTGTCTTTTTCGATAGATATGCCAACAAATATTTTTAAAATCAATAAATGTAATTACTGACATTAAAAATAGAGTTATATAATAATTATTATAGTATTCAATTAAAATATCATTTTTAATATATCTCATTATATATATATAGATGTCCAATACAGCAGTAAATAACCAACTTATAGATGCTGAAACTAAAATTAATAATCAACTTAATAAAATTAATGAAAGATTAAATAATAATAATAGTGTAAGTCAACAAGCTATTAATAATGCAAATAATAGATTAAATAACTCATTAGCAATTAGAAATACCCATGTAAACAAGAACAATCTACTATCTAAAATTGGTATTCTTGATCCTGATGGATTAGAACCAAATCCTTTGACTGGTGAGGCTTATTCCCAAGATTATTTAGATATGGCAAAAATATGGGAACCAATGCCTATTTATAAAAAAGCAGATGAAGCCATAACAATGATTTATGAAAATAACGTTATGTTGGTTGTATCTGGGACAGGTAGTGGCAAAACAGTATTAACACCTAAATTTGCATTACACGCTCTTAATTATCAAGGTAAAATTATAGTTACAAATCCTAAAAAAAAACCAACCAAGTCGAATGCTGAGTTCGCTGCAAAATGTTTGGATGTTGAAGTAGGTGAACAAGTTGGGTATGCTTACCGTGGTGATAAAAAAGTATCTGATAATACCAATTTAATATTCTGTACAGATGGATTGATTGCGGCCTGGCTTAAATCTGATCCATTATTATCTGAGTATGATTGTGTTATTATAGATGAAGCACATGAAAGAAATATGAATATTGATTTACTTTTATTACAATTAAAAGAAGTAGTAAGACAAAGAACTAATTTTAAATTAATTATTATGAGTGCTACTATTAATGCTGATTTATTTATAAATTATTTTCCAAAAAAAGATTTTAGATTCGGATTTTTAGATGGTGGTGGCGGCAATCCTTTCCCAATCGAACAAATTTTCTTACCAGATACAAAATCTACATTCAGAATGAATGATAATGGTGTTATTATGAATAAAGATGAAATAGTTGGACAAGCTGTTGATAAAGCATATGAAATTTTAACTACAACAGATGAAGGTGATATATTAGTTTTTGTACCAGGTACTGGCGATGGACCGCTTGGATGTCAGTTATTAGAACAAAAAATAAAAGCACATAATATAAATAAACATGCCAAATTATATTGTACTGGTTTAGCTGGTCGTACACCAGATGCTGAAGCAACTATATCTATTAGTGCTAGTAATTGGAAAACATTAAATGGTGCCCCTAATAATGGATATGAAAGACGTGTCATTTTTGCAACTGATGTTGCGGAATCATCATTGACAATTAAAGGAATGCAGTATGTTATTGAAACGGGTATATCATATATTACAAGATATTATCCTTTAACCGATATCCAAGAAATGGCATTACGAACTATATCAAAAGCATCACATGATCAACGAAAAGGTCGAGTTGGAAGAACTCAGCCAGGAACATGTTATTCAATGTTTTCTAAAAAAGAATATGAAAAGTTTATTCCATTTACTGTTGCTCCTGTTTATACTGAAAATATTTCTGGAAAATTATTAACATTCTTGGCAAAAGATCCACCGCTTGTTTCACATATTGAAATACCTTTTTCATATAAAAATAAAAAAAATAATAAAAAAGGCGGTGCATCAAATAAAGCAGTGTCATTTTCAGATTTTTTAGATAAGTTTTTAGAACCACCAACAATTGAAATGGTTGAAACAACTATAAAAAAATTATTAATTCTTGGAGCATTAGAACCTAATTCAAAAAAACAGTTAGTTATTTCAGATCTAGGTAGAGCAATGGCTCGATTTGATTTAGATAATCCAGAATATGCAAAAGCACTTATATGTTCATATAATTATAGATGTCGTAGAGAGATGTGTAATTTAATTGCGATGATATCTAATTCTAGATTCCAAGGTATTGGTGATTCAATATTTAATAAACCAAGAAAGAAGAAAGATAAAAATGAAGATAGACGATCACAAGATGAATTTAGAAAGGCAATGAAGAAATGGTCATCCAAAGATGGTGATGCAGTATCAATGATTGATATTGCAGCAGAATACTTTAAACAAAAAAGAGATGTACAAGAAGATCATAATATTCCAATTAATCAAATACCAAATAATTTAATCAATACAAATAATCAAATGGGTGGTTATGAAAACAATCAATCTGCTTCATGGGTCAATAAAAACTTTCTAAAGAATAAAACATTAAAAGATATTAAAAATGATGCCAAACAATTAGACAGAAGATTTAGAGATGTTCATTATATTGTTAAAAACTCTGGTGTAACACAGTTTGATTATATTTTTACAAATACTCCACCAAATACAACTGGTACTGTAAATGATAGAGTTATGCGAGCATTGTCAGAAGGTTTAATTACAAACTTAGTAACTTCTGCTGGAAAAGGAATGTATCGAACATGTTATCAAAAACAACAAGCTGTTGCTGGAATGGAAAGAGGATCATTATATGCTATGCAAAAAACTCACGCCAAATATGCGGTGTATATGAAATTAGAAGCAATCGGTGGAAGAAAATTCTATAATGTTATTTCAAGAGTTCCACCAAAAGTAATTGCAGAATTAAAAGCAGCAAATCCATTATACAAACAAATTATAGAATGTAAAAGTACAATGCCAAAATCTAATTCAAAACCAAAACATAATAAAAGTTCTCATAAAAAAGACAGTAAACATAAGAAATATAAGAAACATAAAAAAACATAAAAAATAAATTATAGTAATGAAAGATTAAGTGGAATAACATCATTTGACATCTCTAACTTTGGACTTTTATTAGGAAGATTATTTCTCAATGATTCTTTAACAGATGAATCTAATGTTTTTGGATATATAATATTAAAAGTTATGATCATATCACCTTGTACACCATTATTCTTGAATCCCTTCTTAGATAATTTGTATTTTTTATTTGGGTTAATAATTTCATTATATTGTGCCAATATTTTAGTCCCATCTAAGTGATCAATACTTAATTCTAATCCAGTTAATGCATCTGCTAATGAAATTGGAATTACCTGATGTAAATCATTCTTAACACGTTTCATACCAGCAGTGGGGTTAACTATTATTTTTAATTCTATATCACCGGCAACCATCCAATTACGGCTCTCATCACACATATTAGGTAGAATTATTTTTTTCCCATGTTGAACTCCTTCGTTTATCTTTAATTCTACAATATTGTTAATCTTAACATATTGTAAACCTTTACATAATGAACATTTATCTTCATTCTTAATTATTATACCAATTCCTTTACATTTATCACATTGTATTTTTTTCTTCATAATGTTATTAAAAATGCGAACATGAAAAATTTGATGTCCAATACCCTTACATTTAGTACAGCTAGTAGATGAACATGCTGGTTTTAAACCAGATCCAATACATTTTGAACATTTTACATTTCTTTTTACTTCTAATTTTTTTGTTAACCCACACATCATTTCTGCAAAGGTAATCTTAATATTAGATCTAAGTGGTGGACCCTTTTTTCGTATCTGATAAGCAGACCGTCTTTTATTTGCTGGATTTATTCCAGCTTTACCAAATCGATCATATTTTAATTTTTTATTGGCATCATTTAAGACAGCATAGGCTTCATTTATTTCTTTAAATTTACTTTCTGCTTCTGGTGATTTATTTTTATCAGGGTGCCAAATAACTGCAAGTTTTCTATACGCCTTTTTTATTTCTTTTTGAGTTGCATTCCTATTAATGTTCAATATATTATAGTAATCAGACATAATGATTATATAAGTTAATGATATTTAAAGTTTGATGAAATGTTCCAAAATATTAAATACATATATTTAATATTTTAATTATTTTTTAATTATTTTATCATAAAATGGTATATTTGTTATGAAATTAAATTGTCCACTATTCTTAACAAACTCACCACCATCAATTGTAATAATTTCACCATTAATATAATCTGCATATGGACTTGTTAAAAACATTGCTAAGTTTGATATTTCTGTTGGATTACACATTCGTTGTCTTGGGTTTGTATAATTATTTAGTGTTTTAAATATTTTAAATGGATCTAATTTATCAATACCACCTGTATTATTTATTGGCCCTGGTGCAATTCCAACAAATCTAATATTATGTTTTGACCATTCTACTGTTAAAGATTTCATTAATGCATCGGATGCAGCTTTTGCTGCGGCAGATGGTGCAACTAATGCAGAACCAGTTGGAGCATATGTTGTTGTTATATTTAAAAATATAGTTGATTTTTTTTTTTCTATCATTTCTTTTCCAAATAAATGTGTTATATTAAAATTTCCATGTAATACAATATCAATAATTCGTTTCCAACCATTTTCAGAAAGTTTGTCAAATGGACATAAAAAATTACCTGCCGCATTATTTATAATTACATCTGGGTGTATTTTTTGTAAAACTAAATCATTTTTAATTATTTCAATTTGTTTATAATTTGAAACATCAGCTGCATAATATAAATGATTTATTTTATTTATTTTATTTAAATCCATATTTAATTTTTTCATTTTTTTATTATTTCTTGAAATATTTATTATTTTAGCTCCATTTTTCGCATACGCCATAGCTAAGTTTTTTCCTAATCCAGAACTAGCACCTGTAATTAATACAGTTTTATTTGCATATAATAATTTATTAAATAACATATAATAAATTATTATTTTTAGTTGTTTAAATGTTATGTCATCATTTCTAATTCTAGTTCATCAAAATCAGGTGCTTCTATTTTTGATTTGTTTTGGATATATGTTTTTAACATTCCAACAAACATCTGTGTTTCTTCATCCATATCTTCTAAGAAACTATGATCTGTTTGTGAACTTTTATTCATAATACCTTGTCCAACTTCTTTTGTAACTGTATTTAATCCATGTTTAAATGCTATCATAATAAATGAATATGGAATATCTAAAATTTTATTGAAACGACCTCCGATAAAATCTCTATATTCCGCAGCTTTTGATTTATTATTAAACTTTTTATTCATCCAGAAATGTTTGAAATAACACATTGTACCTTCTGCAATAGAAAATTCACCATCACCTGATAAATTACTTTTATCATTAATAATATCATATACACCAATTTGCGATGAACCAATTAGTTGAATACCTTTCTCTGCATAATTAATTAGTGCAGCGACACGAGAATAAATACTTTCAGATGGATAATAATCGTCGTCATCCATATGAACAATAATATCATGATCGGCATGTTCAATGCATATATTTCGTTTCATTCCCATTGTTGGAATCCACTTATCTAATTTAATATATTTAATTCGTGAATCATTTGGTGGTAATAAATCTTCAACTGTTTCACCATTTGTTGAATCTTCAACAATAACCCATTGTAATTTATCTTTTGGATAATTAAAGTCATTAAAGTTTTTAATTGCCATTGGAAACATATTTCTTCTGTTAAAAGTTGGTGTAATAATTGAAACATGTGGATATTTTTGTAATTTATCTAATTTTAATACATAATTACCACTTTTGGTTTCAAACTCTGGTTTCTTAAATCCATCCATTGATTGTTTCATTAATGAATAATCAATGAACTTCTGTTCACATTCACTAAATCCATTTTGTTGAATAATTAACATTGGATTATACATATATGTTAAAAACTTAGTTTGAATTTTATTACGAATATAAAAATCATATGGCATTTTAAAATTGGGAGCCTTGAATAATTCTTCTACCATCTCTTTATTCTCTAAATTTAAAATATAAGCATGGCAATTTAAATTGGATACTAGTGTCCAATGCTTATCAGTTGATTGGTGCTTCTTTAAAACTTCACCACCAAAATATAAAATATCCCAATTAGTTGGAGGTTTTTCTAAATTTTTTAAGTCTCCAATAATTTTAATATCGTCCTCGATAATTAATAACTGTTTAGTTCCATTTTCAATTTCCTTTTTAATAACTGCTAAATGTGATTTTCTTGCCCCATTACTTCCATTATCACAATCATAAAATCCTGTAAAAAATGAAAACTTTAATTTATTTTTCTTTAAAAGTTTTTTCATTTTAATTTTACGATCACGTCTTCTACGCAAATTGATACAAACTGTTTTTACTTTTTCTAATCCTTCTCCGAAATTATTATACATTATTTATAAATTATGTATAATAGTTTTTATTTATATGTTTTGTCTCATCCATCTTGTTATTTTTTGCGACGCATCGGAGATCCATCTATGACCCTCATTCGGTTCAACATATCGTTCTGTTTTAATATCGGCACTCTTTAATTGTTTATAAAATTCTTCTGATACTTTTGGATCAACACAACAATTTGCAATTTGTTTGTCATTTGCACCATGTAAAAATAACATAGGTGGATATTTTCTTAATTTGTGTTTGGGTATAATACATTTATCACTATATGTTCCATCATTGGGGCAGTTATAATATCCAGCTGATAATACTATACCGGTCTTAAAATTAACTTTTGGAAATGATTCAATTAATTGACTGACTAAATAACCCCCTGAACTAAATCCCATAATTGAAAGATTATTATGATTGAAATGTTTACTCTTTTGAATTTCTTTTAATAAAGCATCAAAAAATTTATAATCACTGCAATGAACTGTATTCATATTTTTACATTTAGAATAATCTATATTTTGGGGATTATCCCACCCAACTGATCTATTTTTTTGCCATCGATTAATAGATATATTATCCTGTTTTTCTTTTGTATCATCACCTGGTGCTGTTTCAGCTGATATTACTGCATAACCCATTTTAATTAATTTTTGGACTGTTTCTGCTAATTCACCCATACCCAGTGAGCTGAAATTATCTGAACCACAAAATGGAAACCACGATTTTGTTCCAGAACCGTGTAAATAAAGTATTACTGGATGAGGTTTATCACCATCTGGTAAAGCATAGTGTATTTTTCGTCCACTAATTTCTAAAACCTTTTCCTGTTTTGAACAAAATAATTTATTATCCCCTTTAAAAGCACTATTGTATTCTTTACACCATTTCGGACAATCAAATGGTTGTGGTGAAGGTGGTCTTGGATGTGGTTTCGGATGTGGTTTCGGAGGTGGTTTCGGATGTGGTTTATGGTGTGGGTGTGGTTTATGGTGTGGTTTAGGAGTTAAATTAGGTATAAAAGGTGGCATTGATTGGGGTATTATTATTTGTATTATGAAAAATAATAAAATTCCTATAATGATTGCTAATATAAGTTCTATTAACATATATAATTGTATTATAAAATATTATGCATTAGCTAAAAGGCTTGTAGAAAAAGAGTCCTTCCTTTCTGTACTTCCTGTGCCTTCATATAGACCCTGAAATTATTTCTTGTGCGTGTTGCATAAGACGAGTAGTAGAAAATTTGATCTGCGTGTGTCCGAAACTGACGATAAATCTTTGGTCTCTCCCCAAAATTGCTAACCATCGTAAGAATGTTCAATAATAATTACAATATATACTTAATATCTTTTGTTTCGTTTTTAACATTTCTTTTGTAAAAAATCAATTAAGTATTTGTCTGGATTTCGTGTACTTATACCCTTTTCTAATGCATAGTCCATTAATTCATCATATAAATAGCTCTTCTTACATATGGCTGCTGTATGATCCAGCTTAATGGCAACTTGTTCAATTGCTTCTTTTAATGATTTGGTTGTTAATGTCTTACCATTAACTTCTTCTATAAAATTAATATTGGCAGCCCATGTTCTAAAATACTTAGCGGTAAATCCTTTACCAACATTGTCTAAATAATTATTGACTACCTTAGAGGTTAATATTTTACCATCATATTGAAAAATGAAATCTTTATTCTTCTTTAATTTATTTAACGCAGTTAGTAGTTGTCTATCGGTTATGGTACATTTATTATCAACACCTTTTTTACCAGTAAACTCTATTTTGTTACCCTTTATATGAGATGCGTCCATTGTTAATACACCATGTGAATTATATTTGTCTTTATATTTTTTATTACCAATTCGAAAATTACATTCTAAAACAACCTTTAATGCAGTTGCTATTGCTTTTTTTTTAGCATCAGTTGATTTAAAATCTTTTTCAATTTTTCTTTGTAAGGTTGGTAATTGTTTACCAAACTTAATTAAATTACAGTATTTTAATTTTTTCTGTTTTTTTACAAACTCTGGGTGATATAAATATTGTGATCGATTATCAGCATCCTTACATTTTGCAATTACTTCCTTAGAATTTGGAAATAATTCAACATTAATATATCCTGGCGGTATTCTTAATTGTTTAAACTTAGTTGCAATCTCCTCAATATGTTTATTATTTTTAATTTCAGTTGTATCATTATAATACTTATAACCATTACCTTTTTTAATTCTACGTAACACCATTACTATTAGATTAGATTTTAAAACTCTAATATATATATATATATTATGCAACAAGAAATTTATTTTTTAGGAAGACCAGATGGTATTGGTAATCGTATAGAACAGTTAATAAAGATTCAAGAATATTGTATTAAAAATAATATGAAATGTATATACATATGGAATAATAATAACTTTAGAAAATATGATATAAATATAACTTTTGAAAATATTGAAATACGAAAATCAATAAATAGCGACGAAAATAAAAAAATAAAAAAATATCCATTTATACGTAGTTTTGGATATCCAGTAAAATTTAAATTTAACTTTACAATAAATAACAATATAATGTATGATATTATAATACATGTTAGGGGTACAGATAGATTAAGAAATAAGGCACATCCAGATTTCTGTACTCCCGATATATTAGATTCTTATATAAATAAGACAATTAATTATGTAAATAATGATAAATCTATTTCAACATATACAATAGTTTCAGATGATAATAAATATATTGGAAAGATTAAAAATAAAATAAATAAACAATTTGTGAATTTATTGTATAACTATAATGTTGATAAACAGTGGTTAGACTTTTATTATTTAACAAAACCACAAAAATATATAATAATGTGTGCCCAATTTTCATCATATAGTATATGTGCTTCTATATTAGGTGATAAAAAAATATTAGTTTTCAAAAATAGCTTAAAATCTAATTTGTCCAGGTATAAGGCAAATATAGATATTATTGATAGTTAATTTGTGGAATGATCATCAATCTTGAATATTCATATTATATATAAATATTTAAAAATAATAATTAAAGTATTAATTATAAAATGGATAAACCAAAATTGAAGAGGTCATATCGGTTAACTCCAAAAGAAATAAAAATAATTGAAAAAAGAAATAAATTCAAAAAAATACAAAAAAAACTGATAAAATTATTATTTAAAAAAGATAAATCATAATAAAGATATTATGAAGTTCCGTAATTCTATTAAATCGTTTAAAAATTGTCAGATGTATGATTGGGCACAAAGTGATTATTTTGAAAATAACGATGATGGTGAAAATGTTAAAAGATTTGAAATCAGAGGATATGGAATTACAGATAATAATAATAGTATTTGTGTTCATGTAAAAGGATTTGAGCCATATTTTTATATTGAAGTTCCATTAAATTGGAATAAATCTATTTGTAAATTATTTGAAACCCAGCTTAAAATGAAATTAGGGAAAAAAAAGGATGGTCTAAAACAATGTAAATTTATTAATAGTAAAAAATTATATGGATTTACGGATTACAAAAAATTTAATTTTATTAAAATTAAATCTTATAATTTATCTACATTCTATGAATGTCGAAGAATAGTTGAAGGTAGATATCCATATGGTGTTAAAAAAAAATCAAATGAACCGGAGCTTCACGGTGATAGATTATTTATAATTAAAAGAAAATCATATGATTTTTCAGAAAAATTATATGAATCAAACATTACTCCTATGTTGCGATTCTTTCATATTCGAGATCTCCAACCAAATGGTTGGATGGCAATTAATAAACATACAATGTCAGATAAAATACAAACAAGATGTCAACTAGAAATTGATTGTTATTATAAAGATATTGAGAAAGTAGATAAAAATGAAATTGCTCCATTAATCATTGCATCTTTTGATATTGAGTGTACCAGTTCAGACGGTTCTTTTCCAGATGCACGAAGACCGGGAGATGAAGTTATTCAAATTGGAACAACATTTCACAGATATGGTGAAAAGAGTTGTTTTTACAAAAATATTATTACATTAAAGAAGTGTAATAAAATAGAGGGAGTTGATGTTATTAGTTGTTCAAATGAGAAAGATGTTATTATAAAATGGGCAGAATTAATTCGACAAGCTGATCCAGATATCATAACTGGATATAATATTTGGGGGTTCGATATGTCATATATTGATAGGCGATGTGTAAATGGATGTGGTGAACGATATGAAAGTTTTTCAAAACAGTTTTATGAAATATATAGTCGTAATAGTGTTCACAAATTAAAACCAAAAACAAGTACATTACAAACGGATTTCAATGATCATATAAGTAAAATATATAAACTCTTAAAGAAAGAAAATAATAAAAAGCTACATAAACTATATGAAATATGTATTGAAGAACTAAAAGCTATATTTTATTCTGATTTCAAAAAAAAACAAATTATTAATATGATTTATCGAAGCAATGAAAGAATTAAAAATAAAATTAAAAAAATAGATTCAGATATTTTAAAATCAAATATTGTTAATGAGATTGATAATATCTGTAATAAAATTAAAATGTTATGTGTTGAAAAATCAGAAAAATCAGCTTTATCATTTAAGAAATTAGAATCAAGTGGTCTTGGTCAAAACTTTTTAAAGTTTTGGGATGTTGAAGGGATGGTTAGTATTGATATGTATAAAGTTGTTCAAAGTGGTCGTGATAATTTTGTATCATATAAACTTGATTATGTATCACAGCAATATATTCGAGGTAAAATTAAAAATATTATTTTTGAAGATAATTTGAAATTAATTGCTGATAATGTAGATGGTTTAACCGTTGGACAACATCTTAGTTTGAGTATTGTATCAGACCATATTGATAAGCAATATCTCAAAACAAAGTTTGAAATTATTAATATTGAAGATAAATGTTTTACAATTAAGGGTATTGACATTACTAAATTATTTACAGATGAAACTGAATTAGAAAAATTCAAAGAAAATGAATTATCAGTTGAATGGTATCAAAATAAAATTGACTTATCACCACAACAACTATTTAAAAATTATAGAAATGGTGCAGCTGATAAAATTACTGAGATTGCGGTGTATTGTGTTAAGGATTGTGAATTAGTTAACTTCTTAATTATGAAATTAGAAACAATTGCTAATAATGTTGGTGAAGGAAATGTTTGTTCTGTTCCAATGTCTTATCTATTTCTTAGAGGTCAAGGTGCTAAGATTTATAGTTGTTTTGCAAAAGAATGTCGTGAACGAGGATTATTAATTAAAGTATTAAAACGATTTGATGAACAATCAAAAGAAGAATATAAATATTTATATAAATATGATGGTGCGATTGTATTTCCACCAGAACCAGGGATGTATTTCGATCCAGTAGCAGTTATGGATTATGCCTCACTGTATCCATCAAGTATGATTGCAGAAAATATTTCACATGATACATTAGTAAAAGTTATTAAAAAAGATAAAGATGGTAATCTAATTAAACCTGTAAAAGAGTATGAGTTTTATTATGGTAGTGATAAATATTTGGGATTAGAAGATTATAATTACAATGAAATTACATTTAATAATTATGATAAAATGGGAGAAATTGATGGTGAAGTAACTTGTATATTTGCTGAAAAGAAGGATGGAACCAAAGGTTTAGTTCCAGCATTACTTGATAAATTATTACTTGCTCGACGAAAAACTCGTGCGTCTATTAAATATAAAATAGTAACAACAAAAGATGGAACTGAATTATCTGGTGTCTTAAAAATAAAAGATGGTAAGTATATTATTACAAAATATAAAGAAGATTCAATTATAATCGATTCAGATCAAGTTGTTGATATTAAAGATAAAAACACACCATTCCAAAAAGCAGTACTTGATGGTTTACAACAAGGTTATAAGTTAGTGTGTAATAGTGTATATGGTCAAGTTGGAGCAATGACTGGACAATTTACACTAGTTCAATTAGCTGCTGCAACAACTGCTACCGGTCGTGAAATGTTAGAAATTGCTCGTGATAAAACTTTGGAACAGTATAAGGGTTCCAAGTTAGTTTATGGAGATAGTATTGTGGGAGATGAACCATTATTATTACAGAAAGAAGATGGTACAATTACAATTAAAACAATTGAAACAATTAGTAATGAATGGAAATCATATGAAGAGTTTAAACCATTTGATACAAATAGAAAAGAAAAACAACAGAGTATTACAAAATATAAAGTATGGGCAAATAATAAATGGAATATTATTAAAAGAGTAATTAGACATAAAACAAACAAGAGTATCTATAGAGTTAATACTCATTGTGGGGTTGTTGATGTTACAGAAGATCATAGTTTATTAAATGAAAATAGTGAAAAATTAAAACCAAATGAATGTATTATTAATGAAACAAAATTATTACAGAGTTTTCCAGTATTTACAGATAAATCTATTAAATTAAATGAAATAATTGATATTTTAGATAAATATGAAACATATAATAGAAGTTTTGAAGAGAAGAAAGCATTTGTATATGGTATGTTTTATGGTGATGGTAGTTGTGGAATGTATAATTGTCTATCTGGTAAAAAATATTCTTGGGCACTTAATAATCAGAATAAAAAAATATTAAATATGTGTAAAAATTATTTATCTGAGGTATATAATTTTAATGATTTTGAGATTCTTGAAACAATGAAAAGTTCAAGTGTGTATAAATTAGTACCAAAAGGTTCAATTAAAAAGATGGTTAATATTTTTAGACCAGTGTTTTATGATGAAAATAAATACAAAATTGTTCCAGATAAGATTTTAAATGCAGATTATAATATTCGTTTACAGTTCTTTCTTGGATATTATGCCGCCGATGGAGCTAAAGCTCGAAATAGTAAAACTAAAAATATTAGATTTGATAACAAAGGTAAGATTGGTTCAGCACAGTTATATTATTTGGTTAAATCATTGGGATATAAAGCATCTATTCGAATTAGAAAAGACAAATTAAATATTTATCGGATATCCTGTTGTGCAATCCAAAGGAAACCATCAAATATCTTAAAGAAAATGATTAAATTAAGAGAATCAAATGACGAAGAGTTTGTATATGATCTTGAAACAGTTGATGGACAATTTCAGGCAGGTGTTGGTGAAATAATTGTTAAAAACACAGATTCTGTATTTATTAACTTCAAGGACTATCTAGTTAAAAAACACGGAGAATTAACAAATAAGGATTTATTACAAAAAACAATTGAGGTTGGACAGGAGGCCGGTCATTATGTGAATACATTCTTAAAACAACCACAAGATTTAGAGTATGAGAAAACATTTTATCCATTTGTCATCTTCTCAAAGAAACGATATTTTGGCAATAAATATGAATATGATAATGTAAAATATAAACAAACAAGTATGGGTATTGTATTAAAACGACGAGATAATGCTCCAATTGTTAAAAGGATTTATAAAGGTGTTATTGACATCCTATTAAATAAAAGAAATCTAAATGCAGCAATTACATATTATAAAATAGCTATTCGAAATCTATTACAAGGACAAATACATATTGATGAATTAGTTATCACAAAAAGTCTTAAATCAAGTGATTCATATAGTAATCCAACACAAATTGCTCATAGAGTTTTAGCTGATAGAATGGGTGAGCGTGATCCTGGTAATAAACCACAGGCTAATGATCGTGTTCCATATTGTTATATTGATTCTAGATCAATTAGATGTTTTGTATGTAATCGAAAAGTAAATAAACAGAATTGTAAGTGTTTAAAATGTATGAAACCATTCTGTATAGAACATCTTAAAAATCACAGAGATGTATGTAAAACAATTTGTAGATATTACAAACAAACAGTTGACGATGATCCTAGTATTAAACAGTGTTCCACATGTAAGGGGTGGTATAGTAAAAAAGCAATGGTTCGTCATCATATTAGAAAGGATAAGTATGGTAAAATCCACCACGACAAATGTAAGAAACCACTTACAACTAAGTTATTACAAGGTGATATTATAGAAAATCCAGATTATATACTTAAAAAAAAGATTAAGTTGGATTATCGGTATTATTTAGAGCATCAAATTCAAAATCCTGTTATGCAGATTTTTGAATTAAGGATGAAAAACCCCACTAAGATTACAGAAGATTTATTAAGAGAAGATACAAATAAAAAGAGTGGTCAACAATCTATTACAAAATGGTTCAATATATAAAAGTGATTTAAAGTATTTTTAATATAAATACTTATATATTATAATGACTGAAACAGATAGTATAAGCTATGATTCATTAACTGACTTAGGTAAATCCGGCATTGTTAATATTGGAAATACCTGTTTTATGAACACGTGTATTCAACAGTTAATTCATATTCCAGATATTGTAGAATATTTTCTATCAAAAGAGTTTAAAGCAGATGATAATATGAAAAGATCTGAACATGAGTTTATTGCTGCCTTTTTTAGACTATTAAAGGGTATGTGGGAAGATAATTGTACGATTCGACCAACTGCGTTTAAAGCAATTTTTGGTAAATTAAAACCACAATTTCGAGGATTTCAACAACATTGTTCATATGATGCACTTATTGCTATATTAGATTTATTGGATCGTGGATTAAGTTATCGTATTGATATCTCACCACAAGGTTCCATTAAAAATGATAAAGATAGATGCATGATTGAATCAATTACTGCGTGGAAAAACTCACATATTTGTAAAAAAAACAAGAACAGTAAAATACTTTACGAGACTTCTAAAATAATTGATTTATTTTATGGTCAGACCCAAGTGGTCATTAAGTGTTCTAATTGTGGTCACACTTCAACAAATTATGATCCACTGTGTAGTATTAATCTAGCTATTCCAAAAACGACTGAAACTATGACACTCGACAAATGTCTTCAGCATTATAGTGATTCAGATATATTAGAAGATTATCGTTGTGATCAATGTAATGAGACCGGTCATTGTACAAAGACAGAAAATCTTTGGAAATTACCAAAATATTTAATTGTCCATCTTAAAAGATTTAAGGGCAGTAGTATAAACTGTGGTCAAAAAATAAATACACTTGTTGATTTTCCGGTAGAAGATTTAAATTTAAATCCATATCTTCAAGGTTACAAGAAACATAACTCACGATATAAACTGTTATCTATTTCAAATCACATAGGTAATACTGGTGGTGGTCATTATTTTGCAATTACAAAATCAGCAGATAATAATTGGTACATTTTTAATGATCAAACAGTTAAAAAGATTCCACAAGACAAAATTGTAACTAAATGTGCATATGTTTTAATTTATCAACAATATGATAAATAAATATCTATTATTAATATATATTTAATAAATGGAACGATTAAACAATACTTTTAACAGTACTTTTTATAATAACAAGCCTAATATTAAAACTAGATTTAAAAACAAGAAAGCTATTGGTATGGGACTTATATCAACAGTATTATTAGTAATTATCATTATTGTAACAGTCAAATTATTTCTTTTTTATACTACTCATAACTGCAAGAAATTAGATTTACTGGACTACATTGTTTCTTTTAGAATATCGCCATGTGTAGATAAATCTATTATTCAAGAAATTGAAGAAGCTATTGAACAGGAAGAAGTTTTTAATATTGGTGATCAGTCATACACCTATGAACAAGCCAAATGTAAATGTGCAGCCTATGGTGCAAGACTTGCTAAGAAACATGAGATAATTGGTGCTTATAATAAAGGTGCCGAATGGTGCTCGTATGGATGGTCCGAAGGACAAAACGCATATTATCCAACTCAACGTTCATCTTGGAAAAAATCACAACACGGTTCTGTAAAACACAGAAATGACTGTGGCGTTCCAGGTGTAAATGGAGGTTATTTCTCTGACCCAGAATTAAAATTTGGTGTTAATTGCTTTGGTAAAAAACCAGTAGGTTCAGTAGTTAAGCATAAAAAACGTGATGGCGATGACAAGAAAAACTTCTGTGAATTAAAACATAATAAGAAAGCCTCAAAGGTTAGAGCAAGAGATAACATTCAACCATTTAATAAAGGTCAGTGGAGTCAGAATTTATAAAATAAAATATAATTTAAGGGAAATTAACACGAATCGTTCGGTGATCCTTTGGATAACATGTTTCACAATGTGTAATACATTTTGAAACAACATCTTGTAGATATCGTGTTGGAGGTTTAATTAAACAAACAATACAGTTATCTTTGATTTCATCAATGATATCAATCTTTTGAACAACTGTTCGACAAATTGGACATTGTTTCTTCTGTTGTAGAAGAGTTTGTGCACATGAAATACAAGCACATATATGTTGACACGGTCGAAGTACTACTTTACGTGTTTCACTATAACAGATTACACATTCAGTGTCAATTTCTTCATCGAATGATTCTAGATATGAAGACTGGGTTACTTGTCGACTGAGTGCTGATGATGTTTCTCGTAGAAGAGAACAAATATTCGCAGCACCTTTGTCTCGCATTTCAGATCTAATTGATTTCTGAAGTGGTTCAAGAATACCAAATGAATCTGAACGATGTAGGTTCAAGAATGAGTTCATTCGTGCCATATTTGAAACACGATCATCGTCTGTTATTGATCCTGGGTTTGTAATCATAGATGTTACATCATTATAGATTTGAATTTGTTCATATATAATCTTATTATGTATGGTTAATCCAGTTGTAATTGAATGATTCTCTAACTGTTGACAATCATCTTTCGTAAATAATATACGTAAAATCATTGTTCGTGAGCTTGGAATAATAGATCCAAAGATAGACTGTCCATCGCCCCAATCAGCAATTTTAATGATACCATCTTCCTGATTAGCAGAACTTTTTAAGGTTCCTCCAATAAGAGAGATCTGTACATTTTTAGCAAAAGATGTAGCAAGTCCCAAAGCAAGAGACATAATTCGATTACGAAGAGCCGAAGATGTTTCTGCCGAGGAAGGCTTATTGTATTTATCTAATGATGATAAAGTATCATAATCCCAATCATTGTTTTTTTTACCAATCCCAATACAAGTAATTTTGTTTTGGTATGGTGTGAAATTAGTACTATACGTATCTTCTCCATCAGAAAGAAGAACAATATCAGAGTCTGGAATTGTACTAGCAAGTTCAAGTCCAGAACCGATGTTTGTTCCACCTTCGATAATGATAGATGACACAATTGAAATAATACTTTCATTAATTAGACCTTGATATACAATCTTTGCTGTATCACTAAAAGTAATAAGCGTTAGTGTAATATTAGTACTTAATAATTTTTGGACTAGTTTAATAATTGCTTCTTTTGCAATATCTAGTCGTGTATTACTACTTGTACTCATAAATGAACTACTTGTTCCTCCACATGTAACTGCACGTAACGTTTGTGGTGGAGGCATTGACATTCTTTGTGGTGTAACTGGTAGTGGCATTGGTGGTGGTTGCACAGGCATTGGTGGTGACATAGTAGTCATAGCTCGTAGCATCACAGGAGGCATAATTGATGCCGACCCAGAATCACTGCTCATCCGCATTCCCATACTACCACTAATATCAAGAAGTATTGTTAATTTATTATCTGAGCTAATTGAAGGTAGTTTCTTATTTGATAACTTAAATGAATAAGGCGATGCAAATGAAGATTCTCCATTATCAAAAAGATATGAATCAAACTGAGTAAATGCAGCCATTTTATGATAGTTTATATTATAAATTATATAATTTTATTCAATTTTTATTTCACTTAACTGATAAAGTGATTTAAGGTAATCAAATGCAGAATTGTAATTCTTATTATATAAACTTTGAATTCTGTCAAGCTGGTCAATGGTTAATTCTTTATTTTCAAGTATATTGATGACTTGTCCGGGTGACAAAATATCACCATTCATTTTAAATGTCCTATATGTCAAAAAAAAATTAAAATCATTCATTGTATTATTTATTACTTTAATTTTAATAATTTAAATATTCAACTTTATTTTTTAGGATATTTAGAAAATTATTATTATATAGTATATACTCATAATGTCTGAATTATTAACATTGCCCCAAGAAAATCGATTTGTCTTATTCCCTATTAAATATGATAAAATATGGCAAGCCTATAAAAAACATGTAGCTGTTTTTTGGACACCTGAAGAGATACAGTTAACAAAGGATAAAAATGACTGGATGAAGTTAACTGATAATGAAAAATATTTTATTGAACATATTCTAGCTTTTTTTGCGGGAAGTGATGGAATTGTTATTGAAAATCTTGGTAAACGATTTATGACTGATATTGAAATACCAGAAGTACGTGCATTTTATTCATTTCAGATGTTCATTGAGAATGTTCATTCAGAGACGTACAGTCTTTTAATTGATACATATATTGATGATGATAAGCGTAAAACAGAATTATTTAATGCAATTGATAGTATTCCTTGTGTGGGTAAGAAAGCTAATTGGGCATTAAAATGGATTGATGATGAACGAAGTAATTTTGCAACACGTTTAATTGCTTTCTGTATTGTAGAAGGGTTATTCTTTTCTGGATCATTTTGTGCAATTTACTGGCTTAAAAAGAGAGGACTTATGCCAGGTTTAACATTCAGTAATGAATTAATTAGTAGAGATGAAGGCTTACATACAGATTTCGCAGTTCTATTATATTCAATGATTCAAAATAAATTATCAGAAAAAACTATTCACGAAATGTTTAGGGAAGCTGTTGATATTGAAAAAGAGTTTATTATTGAATCAATTCCATGTAATCTTATTGGTATGAATTCAGAATTAATGACACAATATATTGAATTTGTTGCGGATCGTCTTCTTACACAGTTAAATTATAATAAAATTTGGAATACAGAAAACCCATTTGATTTTATGGAACTTATCTCACTTAGACCTAAAAGCAATTTCTTTGAAGTTCGTGTTGGAGAATATAATAAAGCAAATGTTGGTAAAAAAGAGGAAGATGTCAGCTTCTCTATGTGTGATGATTTTTAAAAATGATACATAATTATATCTAAAGTAATTTAATATAATACAGCTCATTAATTGTTAAAATGAATCTCACTAAAAAAATGATGAAACTTATTTTGGTGATATGTAAGACAATCGTAGAAGAGTTGTCTGGTACCCATCCGGTCATACCCGTTGATGTACCGGATATCACCCGGTCGACGATGGGCGATTTGTTTTGTGGGGCAGTTAAGCTACTCGAGGATATCGAGAATCCCGAGAGTATTATCTTGTATAATACGACCTCGTTTCTCATTCAGGGTCACCAGAGCCGCCGTAAAAGGCGATTTGATTATGAAGTTCGACGAAAGGAAGAATCCTGTCGCAGATGGGGATTAATATCACCTGGTAATTATGGTTATATCTATGCACCTACAAGACTGGAATTATCTCTTTGTCGTGAGACAGAGTTGTCATTATGTCGGACATGGAGTTGGTTAGTTATAGTTGATTATCACAAAAATAAATCATACCGGTGGAATTACAATGCGTATAATAAACATACAGGTCAATGCGAACGCTCATGTTATGATGTATCTGTGTTTGATACACTGTGTACTCAATCATCTTCAATTGAGAAAGTATGGGTTTTACAAGAACCCCTTGATGTTAGAAGAAACTCATCGGTACTAAGAATGAGGCCGCAAATCTCACCACTCAAATTTCAGCGTATGATGTCCTGGATGTTTTCAATGTTTTACAAGGCCAATTACTGGTCTGATGAACCCCAGACATATATCGAAGAAATGTTTCTTTGTCACAATTCATTTCATATTGATCGACATTTTTCGAGATATCAGAAAATTCATATTCTTCGTCTTGTGAAACAGTGTTTTGATACAACTATTAGATTATGTACAGAATCTAATCGTCATCTGGTCAATTCTCTTGACCCTCTTAATCTTAAGGATTCGCTGAATGCTACATATGAGTGGTCGATAGATACCCCCAAGTTTAATCTGAAAGTATTCTTCTCCATGAATAATCATCTAGTGATAAAGATGAAATGGAAGAATATCCACGATTGGGTTAATATTATTAGTCCAAAGCGATCGTGTACAGCATATTTAATTGGGACTCGGCGTCTTTCTAAAGATGCTTCTACAGGTTTTCCGATGATTTTTGGAGAAAATGGAAGACTGAATGATGCGACCAATAAATTAATTTACGCCTATCTGAAAAGATGAGACCAATAAATTAATTTACGCCTATCTGAAAAGATGAGAGTTGAATTATAAACAATTTGCCCTATTTTATTAAAAATGATACATAATT
>Ga0209632_10000771_pt1 | contig 33181 bp, 34 predicted proteins | sample COG_10_FD_184754 | JGI IMG/M metagenome (GOLD analysis project Ga0209632, IMG submission 184754) | Pelagic Microbial community sample from North Sea - COGITO 998_met_10 (SPAdes) (version 2) | ecosystem: Environmental > Aquatic > Marine > Neritic zone/Coastal water | place: Helgoland, sampling... | reverse complement strand
AAATAATTGCTTTTGCTTCTTCTGGTTCTTCTTGAGTATTCCTTAAAAGAAAATATATTGGCAATGCCATTAAGAAAGGTATTTAAAAATGATTTTTTATCATTATTCATATTACTAATATACTTAATGTCAGTTGGAAATGAAAGTATAGATAGAGAGTAGGTAAATAAGCTATATACTATTGAGTTTGGAGAATAACTTTTTTCATAATAATTTATCTTTTTTTACCTCACTCATTCCAGCACCTAACGCAACCCCCAAAGCAAGCCATAATCCTAAATTTTCAGTAAATAACCCAACTAAAGTTCCAAATACAATTCCATAAGCAACCCAATTATCTTTTTTCATATTCTAAATATAACAATTGCAGAATTAAAAGAAGAAGATATGCCTAATCTGGATTACAGTTTGTAAAGTTTGGCTTTTTAGATTCTGGCCAATTAATTATACTTCCAAAAAAACCACCACAATTAGTTACTTTAGAAACATCCCATCCACTTAAATCTATTCCTTCAATATATTTGTTATTAGAGCTATCACTAAAAAAACCAGACATATTCGTTGCTTTACTTACATCCCAATTATTAATATTAGGGTTTATATTTTCTAATTGCATTGCTAGCCTAAAATCTTTTACATTACTTACATCCCAATAGCTTAAATCTGATTTAACAGGCTTATCAGAATCAAAAAGTCCATACATACTAGTCCAATTACTAACGTCCCAATTTTCCATTCCTTTAATTTCGGTTCTTAAAAAAAGACCTGCTGCTGAATCTTCATTAGTAATTTCTACTTTAGTTGTAACTAGTGTGCTTAAATCTGAGTAAGTATTTAATACATTCTTTAACCAAGGTAAATCAACGGAAGTATAATATACTGAGTGGTTAAAGCTAATTAAATCATCTGTTCCATTTCCTCCATTAAATCCAGAAACTATTCCTTTTAAATCTGCCTTTTTTCCTACAGGAACCCAATCTCTAGCTTTTATTGTCACCCCATTGTCAGCAACATAAAAGGGTAATTCTTTTTCGTCATAAACTGAACAAGAAAATACAAATAAAAAAAAAGTAAAAATTAGAACTAGTTTTTTCACAATTTAAATATAAAAATTGCTGAACAAAAGAAAAAGATTAATTAATTAAAGTTTATTAATTTAAATGAGTGAAATGCTTGAAATGTAAACATAGTTGGAAAAGAACCAAGTGGCAAGAATTCATTTCGTTCTTATCAAAATGTCCAAAGTGTGGAACTAGATGGATTTTAAGATATTGAAATATGTGCGGACGTTTTAATTTTTCAAACCAATCTGACCTTAAAAATACAATCCCCGAAAAGGTATCTTCATCTTTCAATTTTGCTCCATCACAAAAGATTTTAGCAATTGATTCAAATGATAATGTCGTAGCATTAGATTGGGGTTACAAACCTAAATGGTTAAAGCAAGGACAGATTATAAATGCTCAAAGTGAAACTTTTAAGACTAAACCTACTTTCAGAGGATTCTTAGAGTGTTATGTCCCAATTAATGGATGGTATGAGTGGTTAAAAGAAAAGAATGGCAAACAGCCCTATTACCTGCACACAGACCAAGATACGGTATATATAAAATCCATAATCAAGGAAAACACTATCATACTATTAACCACTACCGCATCAGAGAACATTTTTCATATACACCGTAGAATGCCTCTGATTGTTAAAGAACCTGATTTTAATAGTTGGGATTTAAGTCGTACAGACCTTAACGTATCTTATTATCCCGTCAGCAAAAAGGTTAATTATGCTTTAAACGATGGAAAGGATTTGATTAGCAGAATTTGATTAATCAAAGTTTTTCAAAGTTGCATTATATGAGTAATGCTTATCATAAACATCTGACCGAAGGTCACTTAGTAATGCATATCCTACTCAGTTCGAAATAGAATATAGGTGCGGCTAATACAACTTATGTAATTTTTCTATGTCTTTTTTTGTTTGTAAACAAACATTGCATTTCTTATTACTAGGACTTAGATATACTGAAAGAATTACTGATAATACACTCAAAAGAAGATATAGCAAAGTTACAAGTATTTGAGAAGAGTTTCAAGTTTTAAGAGTAGAAGATACTCACGTTTGTTAATAACAATGAGAGTAAATAGAAAATGCCAAATAAGTGCCAGGTTTTTGTAACTTTAGATAACGTTCATCCTAAAGTGTTGAAAACAAAAAACCCCTCTTATCGAAGGGTTTTAAGGGTGGTCCCACCTGGGCTCGAACCAGGGACCAACTGATTATGAGTCAGCTACTCTAACCAACTGAGCTATAGGACCTAATTCATTATTATAATAATGAATGGCAAACTTACTAATAATTAAGTTTTTTATCACAGGTCAAATTCGTTTTTTTTGTCATTAAAATAAGTTTAAAATTTTAACAAAAAAATTATAAAGTTGACAATAATTTAACAAGTTATTTATCATATTTTCAGTTAATTAACAAAATTATTGTACTTTACATACATAACAAAAAAAAATATTATGGAAAAAATTATTAATCAAATTCTTGATTTACCTCAGATGTTAAATCAAAAACTTCCAAAGAATTGCTTTAATGAGATGATGGATAATTCCGAAGGGTCAGTTAGTGACTGGACAGGAAAAATATTCAAAGTCGGAGCTTTAGTAGTTCTTGTAGGAATGGTGATGTCAGTTGTCAACGGAGGACTGGATGCAGTTAACGGAGCAGATGGGATAGGAAAAGTAGCTGCTGGACTTTGCACATTAATTCTAATTTATGCTGCATTTCCAATTGCTCAAGTTGTAAGATCTGCAGGAGACTCTTTGGCTGCTTCAAAAAGTTCTATGGTGGATTTCTTCTTTAAAGATTTTATTGTTGCAAACATTAAAGCGCTTGGACATATTACTGCTTTAGTGGCTTTATTTGGCGCAATTTGTTCAACTGTAGGATGGGTGCTTAATGCTGACGGGATGACAATGGGAGCTGATCTTTATGATAGTTTTGCATATTCTTATGCACTTCCTATTGATGCAATGGCTGCTTTTATGGGCATGTTAGGATTAGAATTTGTTGGTGGATTTATTGCTGACTTCTTCTCTTGGGATGTTACTGGATCTGAAGCTTCAGGATATAATTTAGAAGGAGCATTAGCAGTTGGTTGGGAATACGTACAAGTAGTAATTATTTTGGCTCAACTATATGTTGCATTAGCTTTTTATCATTTCTTTTTTGGAATATTAAACTCATTATTTAACTGGATTAAAAGCCCTTATTTACCTTTTAAGTCTAGTTAATATTAAATATTATTATAAAATCAAAAGCCCTGATTCAAAAATCAGGGCTTTTTTTAATTTAAAAAAGTATTTAAAATTTATTCAGAGGAAGGAACAGAGGCTCTAGTATAAATCCAAAAAGCACCTATTTTGCCGTCTTCAATATAAGCATCAATTAAATCATATCTGTTCTGTTCTACTCCATCAACAGTTGTTGTCATACCATGCCCAGAAATCACCCATTCTCCAACTTGACCTTCAACCTTCATAGTGTAAGAAAAGAATGTATCCCATTTTGGGTTTTCAGCCTCAAACCATCCGGCTAATCGCTCAATATGGTCATCTACGCCATTTACAACACCACCCATAGGATCGTAAATTTTAAAAGCACCCATCTGATCTGTTGAATCTGCATTCATTTCACGAATAACATCTAAATCTCGGTTATTGTGAGCTTCTATATAGGTGTCCCAAATATCTAAATTTTCAGGATTTCCATCAAAGGCATTAACTTTACCATCGGCTGTTGACAAGTATCCAGCAGGGTTGTTAACTTCAACTTCAACAATCTCTGCATCCGGAGTCATTGAGTCAGTTATTTTTTGCACAGCTGTGTTATTACACGAGACCATGATTAAAAACGTAAATAATAGTAATAGTTTTTTCATAATTTTTCTTTTTTTATAACAAGTTACTAAATTCCTTAGACAGTAATTTCACTTAATCAATCATTTTACTTAATTTAAAACTCTAATTACTTAATAACTAAACGCATGAAAAGAAGAGAGTTTGTTTTAAAAAGTTCATTATTAACCACAACTATATTAGCCCCTATGTCAATCAGCTCCTGTACTGTAAACCCTGCCAAAGAAACTCATAAAATCGGCATACAATTATATTCATTAAGAGATGAAATGGTTAAAGATCCTAAAGAAACCTTAGCTAAAGTAGCATCATATGGCTACAAGTTTATTGAAGGCTATGAGGGAGATCTTGGTCTTTTTTGGGGAATGAGTAATTTAGAGTTTAAAGATTATTTAGACAGTTTAGGACTTACAATGCTTTCCAGCCATTGTGCAGACACAGACGATTTTTCTAGTTTTGAGTTAAAATGCGCTCAAGCTTCTGAAATAGGAGTACAATACTTGATTTGTCCATGGGCTGGAGAGGATATTTCTGTTGAAGGATTTAGGTCTCTTGCTGAAAGATTTGATAAGTGTGGTCAAATAGCAAAGGATCACGGAATTAAATTCGCTTATCACAATCACGCTTATTCATTTCAAGAAATAGATGGTGTTTTTCTTCAAGATGTGTTAATGAACAACACAAATAAAGATTTAGTTGATTTTGAAATGGACATTTATTGGGTAGTTGCTGCTGGACAAGATCCAATAGAATGGTTTGAAAGACATCCAGGCAGATTTACCTATTGCCATGTTAAAGATTACATCTCTTTACCGGGAAACAAGTATGAGTCCTGCACTCTTGGAAGAGGTTCAATCGATTTTGCTAAAATATTAGCTTATGGGAAACAAAAAGGTCTTCAAAATTTAATTGTTGAGCAAGAAGCTTACACGGGGACATCTCAGTTGGAGTCGGCTAAAGACAATTTTCAGTATATGTCTTCCTTGAAAATCTAAACACAGCTTTTTATAAAACGTATTGAGGCATCAGTTACCACTTTTAATTCTTTTGGAAGTTTTTTCGATTCCCATGGATGTTTTGAAGAAAAAGTATGATTTCCGTTTTTGATAACAATAAACTTACTGTTTTTGTTCCAAGAGTGTAAGTTGTTCCCCTCATGCGGGAGTACAGAATTGTCATTATCACCATGTATTACTAAAAATGGTATTTTAAGATTTTCAACAGCTGTTTTTATATTGTAGCGATCTTCGTTTTTTTTAAAATCAAGATAAAATTGATAAAAATGAGGCATTTGCTGTTTAGTTCTTTTATTTTCAACATACTTTACACCAGATTCTTTCCACTTTATAAACTCCTTAGATTCTTCATTAAATCGAATTTTAAAATTGCTAACACCTGCCCATGAAATAAGCCCTTTGATTTCTTTGTTTTCTGAAGCTTTTATTGCGCAAATTCCACCACCCCTACTGTGACCTATTAAAAAAATATTATTAAGATCAATGTTTGCAGCAATATTTTGATAACTAGAAATAAAAGAAATAACTCTTTCAATATCGTTTAGTTCATGTGTAAAATTATTATTTCCAAAAGCATTTAAATCTGGAAAATCTATTGGGTTTTGGACAGTTCCCCCGTTATAAGAGAAGTTAAACTTTATGAAAAAAAAATTATTTGTCGCAAATTCTTTTGCAACTAAATTCCAACATCCCCAGTCTTTGTAGCCTTTATATCCATGACAAAAAATTATCACGGGCATTTTATTATTAGAATTATAAAAAAAATCAATTAAAATAGGTTTAGCTCCTTCTTTTTCAAGAACAATATTTTTTTTAATAGTCATACAACAATTTTATTTTACTAAATTTAAGCTTTAAAAGCTCCAATATGAAAAATTTTTTAATACTATTACTATGTTTAATTTCAATTAATTCTTATTCCTACTATCAATCCGAAACAGTAGATAAAATAATTGAAGAAGCTACTGAGAACTCTCAACTTGAACTCTTGGCTCATGAACTTTTTGACTTAATTGGCCCTAGATTAGTGGGTACTCCACAAATGAAAAATGCGCACGACTGGGCAAAAGCAAAATATGAAACATGGGGAATGACAGCCAGACTACACCAATGGGGTGTTTGGAGAGGATGGGAAAGAGGAATTACACATATTGATATGCTAGAACCAAGAATTAGAACTCTTGCAGGAAGACAGCTTGCTTGGAGTCCATCAACTTCAAAAAGGGGAATTACAGCTGATGTAGTTAAAGTTCCTGAAATTAAAGACAAGGCTGAATTTGATCTGTGGTTGAAAACTATAAAAGGTAAATTTGTTTTAGTTAGTCAAAATCAAATTACTGGAAGACCTGACTACCAATGGGAAGAATATGCAACGCCTGAATCTTTTGCAAAAATGAAAGAAGATCGTGATAAAATGTCCGATAAATGGTTTTCAAATTTCAGAAAAACAGGTTACGGTTACAGAGACATAAATCAAGCTTTTGAAGATGCAGGAGCAGTCGGCTTAATTTCAAGTTATTGGTCAAAAGCTTTTGGTGCAAATAAAATTTTTAGTGCTAGAACAGAAAAAATACCAAATGTAGATTTAAACCTTGAAGATTATACAATGTTGTATAGAATGGTTGAAAACGGCACAACTCCAAAGGTTAAGATTATATCAACTTCAAAAGATTTAGGAGATATGCCTACTTTCAATACAATTGCACAAATAAAAGGAGTTGAAAAACCGGAAGAGTATGTAATTCTTTCTGCGCATTTTGATTCTTGGGATGGCGGTCAGGGTACAACTGACAACGGAACAGGATCTCTTGTAATGATGGAGGCAATGAGAATTTTGAAGAAGATATATCCAAACCCTAAAAGAACTATTATGGTAGGTCATTGGGGGAGTGAGGAACAGGGATTAAACGGTTCAAGAGCCTTTGTAGAAGATTTTCCAAAAATTATTGAAAATACTCAAGCGGTTTTTAATCAAGATAACGGAACAGGAAGAGTTGTTAATATAAACGGTCAAGGTTTTTTAAATTCATACGATTATTTGTCAGACTGGCTTTCCGAAGTTCCTCAAGATGTTAAAAAACATATTGAAACAGAATTCCCTGGAAATCCAGGTGGAGGAGGAACAGATCACGCTTCATTTGTTGCCGCTGGAGTGCCAGCGTTTAATTTAAGTGCTTTGGACTGGGCCTACTGGAATTATACCTGGCATACTAACCTTGATACTCATGATAAAATTGTCTTTGACGATTTGAAAAACAATGTTATTTTAACTGCAATACTTGCTTATAAAGCTAGTGAGGATGATGACAAAGCGTCAAGAGAACAAAGAGTAATGCCTGAAAAAGTAAAAAATCCTAGAACTGGAGAAATGAGAAGAGCTAGAGGATGGCCATCAATTAGAAAGCCAAATCGAGATGGAACAGGGTCTAAATAATCTTAGTACGCACTAATTCTTTTGTTGATTTGCTTTACGTGGTGATTTAGGTGTAATTCAAAAAAATACAACGTTAATGACAAGTTGATTCTACCCATTAAGGCATGTCTAAAAATAGCTTTATCTGCAAGTTGTTTTTGTTCTAATTCATCAATAAGCTTAGAGAAAGAAGATCTTGATTTTAACCAATTATCCTGAAGCTCTTTTAAGGAAATTTTTTTAGGAAATTTTGCTGTTATTTCTGGAGCTTTTATTGTAAGCCCTAACAATAGAAAATATTTAGTTAGAAAAGCTTTTGCGTATGACAACAAAGGAGTGTTTATAATAGTTTCAGGATATTGAATTTTTGTTCTAATGTACTTTTCAGATGAAATTTCAGCAAGCCAAACATGATAAAGTATTTCTAAAACAGACCACTTTTCGTCTGAAAAGTATAAAACTCTTTCAGGCAAATTCTCGAGTTTTTTAAATATTTTAAAAGTTTTAGAATTTAAATTTGTAAGCCTTTTGTTGTATGTCATTTTAAAAATTATCTGAAATATTTTTTAATACGTCAGGAAATATTCTATGATCACCATCGTATTTAACAAGCTTATAATCTAATTTAAAATCAGAAATTACTTTCTGAAACCTAAGACTTAGCTCTTTAGTTATTAATTGATCTTTTTCTCCCATAACTAAATAAGTATTGAAAGAGTCCCAATGTGATTTATTTTGTTCAATCAAAGTATCTTTAGGAATATCTCCAGCCCAAATAAGTAAGTTTTTTACTTTTAAGTTTGAGGAAAAAACCCATCTACATGCTGTTGGACTGCCTTGAGAAAATCCTAAAACATTCAATTGGAAATTAGAATGACCAATTTGATTAACTATGTTTAGGTATAGAGTTTCAATATATCTGTTGTTTTCAATTATGTCATTTTCTCTATCTTCTTTTGTCATCCAACTCGCTCCAACTCGACTAAAGTTTTCTGTAATGTAAAATCTGTTTAAAGCTTCAGGCGCAATAATTAATGTTTCGCCATCGTCAAGGACTTTAAATTTTTTAATAAAAAACTCGCTTAACATAGCATAACCATGAAACACCATCCAAACTTTTTTAATAGATGAGCTAGCCTTTCCAATTTGGTAATACTTTGCTCTTTTGGTTACTTCAATGTAGTTTCTATTCATCTAATTAAATTTAAATTGTAAAACTATGATATTAATTAACAAGCAAATAATTAAATTTGATTCATATTTTAATTTTATAAAATGATAACAATAGATGATATTGAAAACATTCAAAAAGAATGGGGAGATAGTTTAGTTAAGATAGGAGCTTTAAAATTAGACAAAGAAGCTTGCAAAAAAGAAGCAGAAAGTTTAATTAACAGGCTGTATGGATATAATAACGGGACTGTTCTTTTCAAACCCACCAAAGCAAAAGACAATCAATTTCGTTTAACTTTTGACGGTGCAAAATCATACTTTATTGGAGAAAATAGCGATTTTTCAGAGGATAAAGGATTTGCACTACAACCTTGGACAAATGTTAGATTTGAAAACGCCTCAGTTGTGTTAAAGAAAAATTCTGCAATTGCAATGGGAAATTATTTTTTTACTGAAACAAGTGGAAACGTTGTAAAAGTGGAGTATACTTTTGGATACTTTTTAGACGAAAAAAATCATTTGAAAATTAACCTTCATCATTCCTCACTACCTTATATTTCTTAAAAACTATATTAATTTAGATTTTAATAAAGATCTTTCGTTTATACATCTCTTTTACAATCAAGTAAATAAAAAAGGTGTAAAATAGAGCCCACATTAAAGAGATTAGCTGAGGATCTAAATCTGTTGAAATTCCAAAATCCATCCAGTTTTGTTGAATACCTTGTTCATTAAAAACAGGAATTTGAAAAAGCCTCCAAAGCATTGAGTGTAAGACATATGCAAAGATCGCATTAGACCCAAAAACAATTCCAAAATAAAAGGGTTTAATTTTCTTTTTCAAATCTATTACCCAAATGCAAGTCGCAAGAAAGAGCATTGCAAGCCCAGAAGAAAACAAAACGTATGAACTTGTCCAAATATGCTTGTTCATAGGGAAGCTATAATCCCAAAGCATTCCTAAACACATTAAGCTAAATCCAACTACAAAAATTAAAATGATTTTATCTTTCAAATCCTTTGATTTGTTTAACAGAACATGTCCACAAAACATTCCAGATAAGCCAGTTGCGATCGCAGGAATTGTACTAAAAAAACCTTCTGGATCCCAAGTTTTTTGATACATCCTTCCTGGCGTGATAAACTGATCCACCCAGGCAGCAAAATTTGTTCCTGGCTCGAGTGTTCCAGCTAATACATTATCAAAAGGAATCTTTGTCATAAAAACCCAATATAGAAGAAGTAAAATAATCCCAATCCAAATTTGAACTAGAAAAGAGGAGTTAAGATAAATTACAGAACAGAACAGATAAACAAGAGCAATCCTTTGAAGAACTCCAGCTATTCTTAGGTTTTCGAAATCAAAATTTGGAAATAACGCTAGAAAAAGCCCAATTGAAAAAATAATTAATGTTCTTTTTATGATTTTAAAATAAATAGACGAGTCTGTTTTTTTCCTTTTAGAAAGAGCTAAAACAATTGAAACACCAACAATAAATAAAAAGAAGGGAAAAACAAGATCAGTTGGAGTTACACCATGCCAGTCAGCATGTCTTAAAGGGGGATAAACGTAAGACCAACTACCGGGATCGTTTACAACAATCATTGCAGCAATTGTAAGTCCTCTAAAAAAATCTAATGAAATTAACCTTGAATTCATTGAATCAAGGTACAAATTATTTATAACCCCAATCCTTTAAGATCTTCTGCTTCAGAGTTGTCTTCTTCAACTGGCTTTATAACTTCACAATCAATGGGAATAGAAAGTTCTTCGGGAGCTAAAAAATCTTCTTTAGAAATGCCTAACTCTTCGTTTTCATAACACTTTTTCATGAACATTCCCCATATAGGAAGAGCCATTGTGGCACCTTGTCCATAGGCAATAGTTTCAAAATGTGTTGCTCTATCTTCGGCCCCAACCCAAACACCTGTTACCAAATTAGGAACCATGCCCATAAACCAGCCGTCACTTTGATTTTGAGTTGTTCCTGTTTTTCCAGCAATTGCATTGTCAAAACTATAGGGATATCCAGTTACAACGTCTCTGTAAACAGGGTTTCTATCTTTTTCTGGAATATTATGTCTTAATCTAGCACCTGACCCAAATTTAGTTACACCTTCAAGTAAATTAACTGTAACGTAAGCAGACTCAGCACTTATAACATCTTTAGTTTCAGGGACAGATTGATACAATAAAGTACCATTTTTATCTTCAATTCTAGTGATCATTGTTGGTTTTACATAAATACCTTGATTTGCAAACGCTCCATAGGCTCCAACCATTTCAAAAACACTTAAATCTGGCGTTCCAAGAGCAATTGCAGGAACATCAGGGATATAAGACTCAATACCTAGATTTCTGGCTAGATCGGCAACAGGCTTAGGACCTACTTTGTCCATTAGTTGTGCGCTAATTGTGTTTTTTGAGTTTGCTAGAGCATTCTTTAATGTTCTAAACCCTCCATATTTATCACTTGAGTTTGTTGGACACCAAGGGTCAGGGTTACCATACTTATTAGGCTCAATACAGTATATAGCATCGGGTAAAGAATCGCATGGTGACAATTTTAATTGATCTATCGCAGTTGCATATAAAAAAGGCTTAAAGGTAGATCCAATTTGTCTTTTACCTTGTTTAACGTGATCGTACTGAAAGTGCTTATAGTTAATGCCGCCTACCCAAGCTTTCACATGTCCTGTTTGAGGTTCCATAGACATCATTCCTGCTTGCATAAAATGTTTATAATACCTTATTGAGTCAATAGGTTTCATTATCGTGTCAAAATCTCCTTTCCAGGCAAATATTCTCATCGGAACTTCTTTTTGAAAAATTTCAAACATTTCTTCTTCAGATTTTCCAGTTCCTTTCATTTTGCGCCACCTTTCAGATCGTTTCATTGCATTTTTAAAAATATTTATTGAATCTTCAGACTCTAGATCTAAAAAAGGAGCAGTAGGGTTTAACTCAGGGGTGTTTTGCTTAAAAAACTCTTCTTGTAGATTTGTCATGTGCAACTTAACCGACTCTTCAGCGTATTGTTGCATTTCATAATTTACAGTTGTGTAAATTTTTAGTCCATCTAAGTAGATATTGTACTTGGTTCCGTCTGGTTTTAAATTTTCATCAGTCCAATCTTTCATAAAACCTTGTAAATAGGCTCTAAAATAAGTAGCAAGCCCTTCTCTGTGCGATTGAGGAGTGTAATTTATTAATAAAGGAATTTGCTTTAAAGAATCAACAGTGTTTTGATCTAGGTGACCATTCCTTTTCATTTGATTTAAAACAACATTTCTTCTATTTTTTACTAGTTTGGGACGTCTTAAAGGATTGTAATAAGAAGAATTTTTGAGCATTCCAACAAGTACAGCTGACTCTTCAATTTTTAAACTATCGAGTTCCTTATCAAAGAATATGTTTGAAGCAGATTTTATTCCATCTCCATTATATCCAAAATCATAAATATTTAGATACATAGCTATAATTTCGTGCTTTGTATACTGTCTTTCAAGCCTAACGGCTATTACATATTCTTTAAACTTTTGAGCTAGTGCTTGAAAAATATTTTTAGCCCTAACACCAACAAAGAGTTGTCTGGCAAGTTGTTGTGAGATAGTGCTTGCTCCTCCTCTTTTTCCTAAGAAAACAATTGCCCTCAGAGTTCCTCTAAAATCGATTCCTGAGTGACCATAGAACCTTTCATCTTCTGTTGAAATAAGTGCGTCTACCAAGTTTACAGGTAAGTCATCAAACTCAACAGGTATTCTATTTTCACCAAAATGAAATTTACCTAAAACTTTATTGTCTGACGAAACAATTTGGGTAGCCAGATTAGTGTTAGGGTTTTCAAGCTGTTTAAAATCAGGCATTTCACCTAAATACCCTAATGATGCAGCATAAAAAATTCCAGAAAAAATAAAAATTCCAGAAAAAAACAAAAACCAAAAACCATAGAAGTATATTCGAAATTTTTTTGGCATAATTTTCTTCTTTTTCACCATTATAGATTATTCAATTAATAGCCCAAAGTTAAGAACTCCATCTAAATTTTCAATTTCATTGACTTCATTATTTAATCTCATTGAAGTTCTGACTTTCAGTTTGAAAGTTTCTCCTTCGCTCAATACAAAATCATTTTTGAATGGAAGTCTGTGTTCAACAACGCTAATTTTTTTGTCACCTAGCCATTTTCCGCTGGGATTAGCTAATTTGAATTCTAAAGTGTCAATTTGAGTTTTATTATTTGAACTATGTAGTTCGGAAATTAAAAAGATATTTGCAAAAGAGTAATCGTTATTATGTCTTAAAACAAAGTCAATGTTTTTTAAACTTTTTTGTTTCTCACCTTCAAAATTAAACTCAACTATTTCTGAACTTCCCCACCCAGATTTAAAGTCGTGAAACTCTAAAAACTTACTTGTTTCGCATGAACTAAGTACAGTTGCAAAAAAAACAATAAGAAATCTATTTAACATATTTAAAATTAGACTCTTTTAGAAAACTTCCTTTTTTTCTTTTTCTTTCTTTTATCAAACCTTGTGAGGCTATCCTGTCCTACTACATTTTCAAAACTTATGTCAGATGATACCTCGGAAATAGTATAATCCTCTAGACTTTCAATTTTTTTACCTGTTTCATTTATCTTAATGATCTTTTTTACGTTTTCTTCACTTATCTGATGCCAGTTAACGCTATCATTTTTGTAAACAAACCAAAGGATTTTTTTAAAAATGTCAATCTTTTGGCAGTAAGCAATACCTTTTTCAGTTAATAATTTTGTATTGGATTTAGGAAAATCTTTCAGGGCTTCTTGGTAAAAGTCCAATTCATAGTTCAAACAACACTTTAATTTTCCACATTGTCCAGCTAGTTTTTGAGGATTAAGTGAAAGCTGTTGGTATCTAGCCGCTGATGTTGAAACTGATCTAAAATCAGTAAGCCAAGTCGAGCAACAAAGCTCTCTGCCACATGAGCCAACACCGCCAAGTCTTGCAGCCTCCTCTCTTAAACCAATTTGCTTCATTTCAATTCGAGTACTAAACTCTCTTGCCATATTTCTAATAAGTTGCCTAAAGTCGACTCTTCCTGCTGCGGTATAATAAAATGTAGCTTTTGATGCGTCTCCTTGAAATTCAACATCTGAAATTTTCATTTTTAAACTCAAAGAAATGGCCAGTTCTCTCGCCTTTTTTTTAATAGCCTCTTCTCTTTCTCTTGCTCTGGTCCACTTGTCAATATCGCTTTGTGATGCAATTCTTTGAATATTGTAAAATTCTGTTGTCTCTGGATTAATTTTTTTTCTTTTCAATTGAATTGGGATAAGCCCTCCTTTCAAAGTAACAAACCCTACGTCATAACCTCTTTCAGCCCCCACTACAACTAAATCACCTATTGAAACAGTTAAATCTTTAGAGTTTTTAAAGTAGTTTTTTCTACCGTTTTTAAATCTAATTTCGAAAATGTTGTTCAGCTTTTGATCAGCTAAAGGCTCCATGTTTTCTAACCAATCGAAAACAGTTAACTTGTTACAACTGTCAGTTCCACATGTGCCGTTATTTTTACATCCCTTAGGAGTACCATTTGAAGAAGAACAACTTGTACAACTCATTATTGTAATTAAATTTATAAAAATCTAAAGTTAACGAATTAATAGACGTGATTTAAAACAATTAAGATGATGTTTTTTTAAACTTTAAAGCATCAGATCTTCCTTTTTTAAAAATTTTATTACTATTCTTTTTTCCTTTTCTCAATATTTTTTGATCTTCCAATGAAAGAGAATTGACTTCGTAACATTCTTTAGAACAACAATTTTTAAATTCTTTAGCACAACTTTCACACTGAATAAACAGTAAATGGCAAGCCTCATTTTCACAGTTAATATGCGAGTCACACTTTACTCCACATTGATGACAATTTGCAATTATTTCGTTTGATACTGATTCACTTCTTCTATGATCAAAAACAAAATTTTTACCTATAAATTTATTTTTTAGTTTTTCTTGATCAACCTGTCTAGCATATTCAATTATTCCGCCATCAAGCTGATATACTTTTTCGTAACCCTTATGTTTTAAAAAAGCACTAGCCTTTTCACATCGAATTCCGCCAGTACAGTACATCACTATATTTTTTGTCTTTTTATGTTTTTCAAATTTTCGCTCAATAATAGGCAAGGATTCTCTGAAACTGTCAACATCAGGTAAAATAGCTCCTTGAAAATGACCTATTTCACTTTCATAATGATTCCTCATATCCACAAGTAGCGTATTAGGATCTTCAACCAAATTATTGAACTCAGAAGCATTAACATGCTTACCATTGTTTGATAAATCAAAACTGTTTTCAGGAAGACCGTCTGCCACAATGTTTTGTCTAACTTTTACTTTAAGTTTTAAAAATGAAAAATCATCCTGCTCAACAGCCACATTTAATCTAATATCCTTTAAAAATTTAATTGAATCCAGTTTGCTTTTAAATGCTTGAAAGTTTTGTGAAGGCACAGAAAGCTGAGCATTAATTCCCTCATTTGCTATATAAATTCTTCCAAGTACATCTAGCTTTTCCCACATCATATAAAGGTGGTCTCTAAAAATAGAAGTGTTTTTAATTTGATAGTATTTATAGAAGGATAATGTAATACGCCTTTTGCCTGCCTTCTTGATTAGACTTGCCCTTTCTTTGGCACTAAGCTTATTATATAATTGCATTATTTTCTTAACTAAATGCGAAAATAAGCTATTAAAAATTAACAAAAAATCGACTTAAATACGCTATGACTTAAATTAAATATATTGTACTTTAGACATGTAATTTAATTCCACAATTTTATGAGCAAAGAAAAAGATTCAAAACTAAAAGCATTACAACTGACATTAGATAAATTAGATAAAACTTACGGTAAAGGAACTGTAATGAAAATGGGAGATGTAGAAATTGTAAAAATTGATTCAATTTCTAGTGGATCTTTAACATTGGACGGTGCTTTAGGTGTTGGGGGGTATCCAAAAGGTAGAGTTATAGAGATATATGGTCCAGAATCATCAGGTAAAACAACTTTGACTCTACACGCAATTGCTGAATGTCAAAAAGCGGGTGGTATCGCTGCATTTATTGATGCAGAACATGCTTTTGATAGATTTTATGCTCAAAATTTAGGAATTAATATAGATGAGTTAATAATTTCTCAACCAGACAATGGTGAGCAAGCCTTGGAGATTGCAGATAATTTAATTAGATCTGGAGCAGTTGATATTATTGTAATTGATTCGGTTGCCGCTCTAACACCAAGAAGTGAAATTGAAGGTGAAATGGGAGATTCAAAAATGGGTCTACACGCAAGATTAATGTCTCAAGCTTTGAGAAAATTAACATCAAATATTAGCAAAACAAATTGTACAGTAATGTTTATTAACCAGCTTCGTGAAAAAATTGGAGTTATGTTTGGTAACCCTGAAACAACTACTGGGGGTAATGCCCTAAAATTTTATGCATCAGTTAGGCTAGATATTAGAAGATCAACACAAATTAAGGATACAAACGGTAATGTATTAGGAAATAAAACAAGAGTAAAAGTTGTAAAAAACAAAGTTGCTCCTCCTTTTAAAGTCAGTGAGTTTGACATAATGTATGGGAAGGGAATCTCAAAAATGGGAGAAATAATTGATCTAGGAGTTGAACACGATATAATTGATAAGAGTGGATCTTGGTTTAGTTATGGAGACACGAAATTAGGACAAGGAAGAGATTCTGTTAAATCAATTTTAAAAGACAACCCAGAACTTTCTGATGAAATTGAGGCTAAAATTGTTGAAGCAACTAAAGCTTAGGTTCTAAATCTTTTAGCATAAAATCGTATACTTCTTGCTTTAAGTTTTCCATATCCTTTGGTTTTAGGCCTTTGGTTTCTATATGGTTATGAACTTTTGCTCTTAAAATTCCTGGACCACCAACAAAATGGTTATAAGAAAAATGATAAGGATATCTTCTTTCACAATCATAAAATGACATAGGCACTATTGGAATTTGACAATGTATTGAAAATCTAAAAACCCCATTTTTAAAAGGAGCTAACTTTATTTCGGGGGAGGTTACTAAGCCTTCAGCAAAAATACAAAGACTTAAGCCTTGATCTAATCTTCTTTGGGCATGTCCATAAACAGCTTTTCTGCTTTCAGGATTTTCTCTATCTACAAGTATGCAAACTCTTCTATAGAAAAAGCCAAATACAGGAAGCTCAACTAATTCTTTTTTACCTACAAAGACAATTGGATTTTTACTTATTTGAAGCATAAGCATTACATCAATCATGCTTTTATGATTAGCTGTTAGCATATAATTTTTTCCTTTTAAAAGCGGTTCGGAAAATTCAACTTTTGGAATCAGTCCCATTCCTATTAAAATAAGTTTAGCCCAAATATTTCTAGCTACCCAGTAGAACTGTGGATACCATTCTTCTTTAAAGCTAAAAATAAAAAAAAAGGGAAGACATATTATGATTCCAGTTGCAGCTAAAGTGTAAAACCAGATATTATATAATCCACATAAAACTATTTTAATATACTTAATCATGACTGTAAATGTAATTAAATGAGTGATATAATTTTTAAAACTATTACTTTTGTTATTAATCTAAGTTAAATGTCAAGAATTCTAACAGGTATACAGAGTACAGGGACTCCTCATTTAGGGAATATTTTGGGAGCTATAATCCCTGCAATAAAAATGTCAAATGAATCAAACAATGAATCATTTTTATTTATTGCTGACATGCACTCTTTAACTCAAATAAAAGATAAAGAAACTCTTAGAAATAATACTTATGCAACTGCAGCTGCATGGCTAGCTTTTGGCCTTGACACTGAAAAAACTACTTTTTATAGACAAAGTGATGTTCCACAGGCAACTGAGCTATCTTGGATATTATCATGTCATTTTCCTTATCAAAGATTAACATTGGCACATTCTTTTAAAGATAAGTCAGACAGGTTAAACGATGTTAATACGGGAATTTTCACTTATCCCATGCTAATGGCAGCAGACATTTTATTATATGATGCCCAGCAAGTGCCAGTTGGAAAAGATCAGCAACAACATTTGGAAATGACAAGAGATGTTGCATCTAGATTTAATAATATATATGGAGAAACGTTTGTGTTGCCATTTGCAAAAGTTAATGAAGAAACTCAATTAATTCAGGGAACAAACGGAGAAAAAATGAGTAAATCTAAAGGCAATATAATTGATATATTTCTTCCAGAAAAAGCTTTGAAAAAGCAGATTATGGGAATACAAACCGATAGCACTCCAATTGACAAGCCTAAGGATTATAAAAGCTGTAATGTATTTAAACTTTACAGTCTAATTGCTGATAAAAACTCAATAAATTCTTTAAAAGAAAATTATTGCAAAGGAGGATTTGGATACGGTCATGCTAAAACAGAACTTTTGAATTACATCCTTTCTAATTTTTCTAATGAAAGAGAAAAGTTCGATTATTTTATGTCTAATAAGGACAAGCTAGAAACTGTATTAAAAACAGGGGCTGAAAAAGCTGATAAAGTGGCTCAAGAGGTTTTAAACAGGGTTAGAGGAAAGCTTGGCTATAATTAGACAGATTTTAGTTTAGAAATTAAATCAAAAAAATGTATTTTTGAGTATATGCAACTTTCTAAATTCATTAGCGAACTTCTTCTTGAGCACGATTGTGTTACAGTTCCAGGGCTAGGAAGTTTTTTAGGGAACTTTAAGTCAGCTCATTATGATTTAGAAAATGAAAAGTTTTATCCGCCATCAAAACAAATATCTTTTAACTCTCAAATTAAAGCAAACGATGGTCTTTTAGCTAAGTTTATATCCGAAAAGTCAGGATTAAATTATGATGATTCTTTAAAAGAAATACATCAAGAAGTTTTAAAAATCACTCTTAATCTTAAAAAAGAATCAGTCCTTTTAAAAGATATTGGAGAGTTAAATTTAAATAAAGAAGAAAATATTGTTTTTAACCCTTTACAAACCAAGAATTTTTTGAAAGATTCTTTTGGGTTATCTCCAATTTTCATCAAAGAATTAACTCAAGAAAAGAGTTTAAATGAAAAAGAAATTGTTTTAAAGCCTAAAGTAAGATCAATTAAAAGATCAAAATTTTATCAAACTGCAGCCGTGTGGGCTTGTCTAATTTTTGGAGCAAGTTCTATTTATTACAATGTTAATAATGATCTTTTAGAACAAAAATTGGCCTACGAACAAGATTTAAGACAAGAATCATTTTCCAAGGTTCAAAAAGCTGTTTTCGATCTGGGCTCTTTACCCTCACTTACTATAAACGTAAAAAGACAAGCTTCTCAATTTTATGTGATAGCTGGAGCTTTTAGAATTACCAAAAATGCAGAAAATCTTGTTTCTTCGCTTAAAATGAAAGGATATGATTCAAGAATCTTACCATTGAATGAAAAAGGACTTACACCAGTTGCTTTTGAAGGATTCTCTCAAAGAAAAGCGGCAGTTACAAGTTTGAGAGAAATTCAGGCTAAAGAAAATAAAAATGCTTGGATTTTCGACATTAAAAGTCTAAAATAACAATGCATCCTAAAACACCAGAAAATTCAAAAACAATTCAAACAGACCTTGTATTGCCTGGAGATACTAATAGCTTAAACAGTCTCTTTGGAGGAGAGTTATTGGCAAGAATGGATAGAGTAGCTAGTATAGCCGCTATTAAGCATTCAGAACAAATTGTTGTGACAGCATCTGTAAATAATGTTGCTTTTGGAGAACCCGTTCCTGTTGGGAGTATTTTAACAATAGAGGCAAAAGTTTCAAGAGCATTTAATTCCTCAATGGAGGTTTTTATTGATGTTTGGAAACAAAATAAAACCAATCCAAAAAAGACTAAGGTTAACGAGGCTATTTTTACTTTTGTGGCTTTAGATAAACAAGGACAAATAGTAAAGGTTCCGCAAATTCTTCCAGAAACTAATCTGGAAAAAGAAAGGTATGCAGCAGCATTAAGAAGAAGACAATTAAGTTTAGTTTTAGCCGGAAAATTATCTGCAAAAGAAGCTACTGAACTCAAAGCTATTTTTGATTAAATTAAAATGTTTTTCAAAAATAAAATAAAATTTACCCTCACTCTTTTACTTAGTGTTTTGCTAATAGGATGCAGTAAAGCACAAAAAAAAGAGAGAACCTCTAACTCTATTTCTTTAAAGATTTTAGGAACCATTCAAGATGGCGGGATCCCTCATATGGGATGTAATGAGCAATGCTGTAAGAGTTACTTTTTAAATCAGACTAAAAGAGTGGGAGTCTCAAGTTTAGGAATTACAAATTTGAAATATGGCACAAATTATCTTATTGACGCAACACCAGATGTAAATTTTCAGTTACAAAGTTTAATTGGAACCGAAAACCCATCTGAAAAATTAAATGGAATATTCTTAACGCATGCTCATATGGGTCATTATGCCGGTCTCCTAAACTTTGGCAGAGAATCATTAAACAGCGCAAACATTCCCTTATACTTAATGCCTAAATTTCACGATTTTATTATTAATAATGGCCCTTGGGATCAGTTAGTCTCACTAAAAAATGTTACTCTGTTTAAAATTTATTCAGACAAAGAATTAATACTTGATGACAATCTTAGCTTTACACCCATTCAAGTTCCACACAGAGATGAATATTCTGAAACAGTAGGGTTTATAATAAAAGGAAACTCAAAAAAAGCTCTTTATATTCCAGATATAGATAAGTGGAATAAATGGAAGGTTTCAATATTAGAAATGATTAAAAAAGTTGATTATGCTTTTTTAGACGGAACATTTTATGATTCAAATGAAATTAATAATAGAGATATTTCAGAGATACCACATCCTTTTATAATTGAAAGTTTAGAGCTTTTTAACACATTAACTAAAAATGAAAAAAAGAAAATTTATTTTATTCATTTAAATCACACAAATCCAGTTTTGAATAATAGTTCTAAACAATACAAAAATGTTATTTCTAAAGGATTTAATATTGCTGAAACAGGAATGGAGTTTCTCTTATAAAGCACAGCTCATATCTTCTCCACAACATAAAGGTGACTTTATTTTTCCTTCACAAGAAGGACATTTAGAGACTTGCACTTGAGAACCATCATTTAGAGTAATGTATCCATTTTGTAATGGAACTGAGCATTTACCACAAGTCGCGTTTACTGACATTCCACATTTTGTACATGAGTAAGTTTCCATAATAATTTAGTTTTTAAATTAGGTTTTTTATTTTGTTATTGGGATGTCTTTGTTAATCATTTTAATATCTACTTCATTATTTTCAACTCCCAGTAAATGTTTAGAGAAATGATCTGCCCTTAACCAAAAATTGTATTCGGACATATTCCCAAAGCCATGTCTTTGAGTGGGTAATATCATTAAATCAAATCTCTTGTTAGCTTTTATAAGCGCATTAGCAACCCTTATCGTTGCTCCTGGATGAACATTATTGTCCATGTCACCAGTTACAAGGAAAAGCTTGCCTTTTAAATTATTAGCCAGTGATTGATTTTTTTCAATTTCATAAACATAATTTATACTACCGTCATCCTCAATTTTTTCCTTCACGCCGTGATGCGTCTCACTCCACCAGCTATTGTACATTGAATTATCATGGTTTCCAGCCTGTGAGTATGCTGCTTTAAAAAAATCGGGATATACCAAAATAGCTGCTGTTGACATAAACCCACCACCTGAATGTCCGTATATTCCAACTTTACTAATATCAATAAAAGAGTGTTTGTTTGCCAATTGTTCTGCAACATATTTTTTATCGGCCAAACCATAATCTCTTAAGTCTCCATAACCATAGTTGTGATACCACTTTGATCTATGAGGGTGCCCTCCTCTGTTCCCTAATGTGATAACTACAAAACCAAGCTGCGCCATTCTGTCCAACCTGTCCATACGGGCTGAAAAAGATTTATTTACAGACTCTGTTTGAGGACCAGGGTAAACATATTCAAGAAGAGGATATTTTTTTTTATTATCAAAGTCGAAAGGTTTATACATAACTCCGTATAAATCTGTAATCCCGTCATCTGCTTTTGCTTTAAAAGGTTCTGGGAATTGGTATCCACTTTCAAACAAGGCACTTAAATCAGTTTCTTCTAAATTCATGACTAGTGAGCCATCGGAACTTCTTAGATCCGATTTAGGTATTGTATTTACCCTTGAAAAATTATTTACAAAAAACCTGTGGTTGTCTGAGTGTCTTGTTGAAGTATTATAATTTCCTTTATTTAATACTTTTGGTTTTCCTCCGTTTAAGGAAACTTTATATGTGTGTTCGTAATAAGGATCAATATTTTTATTAACTCCATGCGCAGAAAAGAATAAAGTGTTAGATTTTACGTCAACATGCTTAATATTAAAGCTATGATAACTTCCAGACGTAATACGATTAATTAGATTTCCATTAGAATCGTATCTATAAAAATGACCCCAACCGTCTTCCTCGGACCAATGAATTATTTCAGATTCATTTTTTATAAGATAGACAGGTTTAGTTTCATAAAAGTAGGTATTAGTTTTATTCTTAATTAAAACTTTTACTTTCCCAGTGTTTAAATCTGCTACACATATATCTAGCTTTTTTCTGTCTCTACTTATTGTATTAAAATAAATGTTGTTTTTTTCTGAAAGAAGAAGCGTGGGTTTAAAATCATTCTCACTTTCCGAGGGCTTCCTAGGCTTACTAAAAATCGATATGTATTGTTGCTTGGAACTGTCAAGATCAACTTTTTTTATTTCTTTTTTAGGGATATCAAAAATTAAAATCTCTCTTTTATAATATTCTGTCTCACCAGGCATATGGTATTTATATGTTTCTAGAGTGGGTCTTTTTTTGGCAATTGAATTTATAACCCATAGATCTTTAATCTCTCTACTGTCGGTTCTTTGATATACAAACTTTTTTGAGTCAGAAGACCAATATCCCCTTACTGGGAACTTATCGTCTTTCTTTTTTTCAATTTCTTCATTGTCTAATCCTCTGCCATAACCTCCATATCCATAGTCTTTAACGCCATCTTTAGTCCATTGGTTCTCTACAATTGTTGAGTCTTTTTCGTTCTTTGTTGCTTTTAAAAAATTTTCTTTATCCATCCAATACAAATTGAATTTTTTTGAATAAAAAACTATCGTACTATCAGGAGCAATATTTGCCCACTTTTTCCAATCTTCTTTTGGAGTTTTTTTATTACTCAATAATGTTAGCTTGTTGCTTCCAAGAATATATTTTAAAAGAAAAACTTTTTTATTTTTTTTATCTTTTTCAGCTTTCTTTTTTTCTGAATCCTTAGTCTCTTCATCCTCAAATTTTGAAGTGACTCTAAATTTAATGGCAGTTTCATTATCTATAAATTTAAAATCAAACCTAGGCAAGTGCTTGGCATCGTATGGATCTTTAGTTATTTCCGTAAGCCATGCTGCCATTTTATCATTATCAAAAAGTTTTTTCTTTGTTTTTTTATTTGGATCAACTATGTAATAGCTAGACCCTTCAGTTGTTTTATATTGATACCAAAACTTATCTCCATTTTTTAACCAGCGTGGGTTAACTGAGGTTGAATGCACCAGTTTTGCTATTTTTTTTGGCGAAAATTTTGCAGCCAATTCATAATTAGGAATTACGTCCTGCTGAGAGTATGAAGAAAAAAGTGTTAATATAAAGATTAAGTAAGTAAGTTTTTTCATAATAATATTTTTAAAAATTTATTCATTTATTATAGCCCTAGAATATCATTTATATGTTTTTGATTGGTATCTCCTGCGGCAAAATCGTCAAAAGCTTTTTTTGAAACCTCAATGATATGATCTTTTATAAACTTAGATCCTTCTTTAGCCCCTTGCTCAGGTGATTTTATGCAACACTCCCATTCTAATACCGCCCATCCATTAAAATCATATTGACTTAATTTTGAAAAAATTCCTTTAAAATCTACTTGACCGTCACCCAGAGATCTGAATCTGCCTGGTCTATCAATCCAATCTTGATACCCTCCATACACACCTGATTTGCCATTTGCATTAAATTCAGCATCTTTAACATGGAACATTTTAATAAACTCATGATAATGATCGATATATTTTAAATAATCCATTTGCTGTAAAACGAAATGGCTAGGATCATATAGAATTTTGACTCTTGAATGGTTGTTGGTCGCTTTTAAGAATCTTTCAAAAGTTACACCATCATGTAGGTCCTCCCCAGGGTGAATTTCATAACAAACATCGACTCCATTATTATCAAAATGATTTAAAATCGGATTCCACCTTTTTGCTAACTCATTGAATCCCGTTTCAACAAGTCCTTTCGGCCTTTGAGGCCAAGGATACATTGTGTGAAAAAGTAAAGACCCTGAAAAAGTTGCCATTTCAGTTAAGCCTAAGTGCTTACTGGCATTAGAGGCATGTTTTAATTGATCAATTGCCCATTCTGTTCTACCTTTGACGTTGCCTTGAAGATTTTTAGGAGCAAATGCATCAAACATTTTATCGTATGCATAATGAGAGGCAACTAGTTGCCCCTGTAAGTGAGTAGAAAGTTCTGAAATTTCCATTCCGGCTTCTTTAACTATTCCTTTAATTTCATCACAATACGTTTTGCTTTCCCCTGCTTTTTTTACATCAATCAATCCTTCTTCCCATGTTGGAATTTGAACTGCTTTATAGCCTAAATTACTAGCCCATTCACATATGTTTTTTAGGTTATTAAAAGGTTTTTCTCCTCCTACAAACTGAGCTAAAAAAATACCAGGCCCTTTAATTGTTTTCATTTATTAATTATTAAGTTCAACCCAAATGTTTCCTTTGGAATTGGATTCTATAGTTTTTTCAATAAAGTCCATTCCTCTTACCCCATCTTCAATTGATGGAAATTCTGCAGTTTGAAAAGATTCTTTTCTAATTGCACGAGCAACCCCTTTATAGATGTTACCCATTGAATCAAATATTCCCTCCGGATGACCAGGAGGAAGCTTAGTCCCGTCAAGTGAAAGCTCGTCATTATATGAGTGTCCGGATTTTAACACTCTCATGGGAGCATCGTCTGTTAGGTGATATAAATAGTTTGGATTTTCTTGCTCCCATTTTAAAGCTCCTTTTTCTCCGTACACATTTATTCTTAAGTTGTTTTCTTCACCAGTTGCTATTTGACTAGAACGAATAGTTCCTCTTGCATTTGTAGAAAAATGAATCAAGATATTAGCATCTATATCCATTGGATTATCATCATATAGTGTGTTTAAATCGGCCAACACGCTCTTGACTTTCATTCCAGTGACAAGCTCAACCATGTTAAAAGCATGAGTCCCTATATCTCCAACACAACAACTAATTCCTGATTTTTCAGGATCTAACCTCCAAGTTGAATTTCTTTTTTCTTTTTCGTGAATTACAGGATTTAACCATCCTTGTAAATATTGGGCATCAACTTTTTGAATTTTTCCAATTGTTCCGTTTGAAATCATTTTAGTCATTTGCCTTACCATTGGATATCCAGTATATGTGTAGGTCACGGCAAAAACAAGATTTTTTTCTTGTTGAATTTTTTCTAATTCAAGAGCCTCCTTGTAAGTTGTTGTTAGTGGTTTTTCACAAATAACATTAAAATTATTTTCAAGCAACTTTTTTGCCATTGGATAGTGAAGAAAATTAGGGGTTAAAACAGAAACTACCTCCATTCTATCACCATCACCTAATTTTGATTCCTCTTGAATCATTGTTTCAAAATCTCTATATATTCTAGATTCTTTTAACCCTAGTTTTTTTGCAAAAGCAACATTATCAGGATAATTTGGATTAAACACACCGCCTACTATTTCATATCTGTCAAACATGCTTGATGCGACTCTATGGAGAACCCCAATTAATGAATCACCACCTCCACCTAAAATTCCTAATCTAATTTTATTATTCATTCTATTAATTTTACTAAACTCTACTTTCTTCCAATTTATTTCTAAACACAAATAAAATTCCAAATAAGACAACTAATGCAAGTGGGAAATAGGTCATATTTCCTAAAGCAGCTTGACCAGCTATAACTTCGGCAGCATCTTCTGCCGCACCAGAATTTAATGCAATTTGTTTTTCTTCGTCAAGCCATGATCCAATTACAGGATTCCACATTCCTGTGGCCAACATTCCTGCACCTCCAACAAGAGACATTCCTAACGCTCCTGTTTTTGGCAAATATTCAGAAACAAACCCTATCATAGTTGGCCAGAAATAACAAACTCCAATGGCAAATAGTGCAGAAGCCACATAAAGCATTTGACCATCAACTTGTGACATCATAAAAATTGCTATTGTTGTTACTATCGCTGATAAAAATAAAACGCCAATTGGATTAAGCTTATGAATAATTGGTCCAGCAAAATATCTTCCAACGGCCATAATCCCAGTGATAAGAGCTAAAATTAACATTGGACTCGCACCTGATTTTTCAAGAAGTGGGTTGAGCCACTGCTGTGTTCCTAGTTCTGCAGTTGCAGTTAAGGTCATACAAATAGCTATGAAAATAAATAATGGAGTAAATAAAGATTTTAAATTAAGAAAAGTATCAGATTCTATATGCTGAGTTTTAGGAAATTCTTCCTTTAGAAATAGATATCCATAAATTAGAGTAGGCACAAGCATTATTGCAATTTGAGGTTGCCATCCTAATCCAAAATCTGTCATAAATTTTGAAGTTAGAGAGCCTATAACTATTCCACCAGGAAACCAAACATGAAATTTATTTAACATAGTTGTCCTGTTCTTTGAATACATGTCTGCTATTAATGGATTACACGCAGCTTCAACAGATCCATTTGCGAAACCAATAAAAAACGAAGAAATTAAAAGAGTAGCAAATCCTCCTGCATATATGGTCATTATAAGGCCGACTATATGTGAGAAAAATGCAATAGTCATAAGTTTTTTTGCACCTAACAAATTATATAAAAACCCTCCAAAGATAGTGGCAACAGGAAACCCCCAAAAGGCCATCGCATTTACAAATCCAAGTTGAGTATTATTAATTTCAAAATCTTCTCCAAGCTGTCCAAGAATTCCTGCTCGAATTGCAAATGTCATCGCAGTTACTATAAGCGAAATACAAGCAGCTATAAATAATTTATTTTTTGATATTGCACTGTTCATAATATTGTTGTTGGTTTTATTATTATCAAGATACTAATTTCTTTTAAAAACTTTAGATTGATTCGGTCAATCTAGATAAAAGGACTATTAAAATCTTTAGAATACTTTAATCGTGGGACTAATCTTTATGTGATCCGTCACAAAAGGGTAAATTTTCTGACTTATTACATCCACAAAGAGTAAATCGTTTACCGTGCTTTAATTTATTACCATATTCATCTGTTAAAGAAACTGAACCTTCAACAACAATTTGCCCTTTAGACTTTCTAAAAATTTTTGCAGAGTTATCTTTCATTTAAAAAACAATGTAGGAGTGTTTTTTACATATTCATTATATGAGTCTAAGTGTCCCCATTTCTTTTTTCCACTCTCCTCTAAGAGTCTAACGCCACTTACATAAACCAGTAATAAATATGTAAATAGTGGAGATACAAGTGTTAAATATTGTAGACCCGAGAGGGATGAAAGAGACATAATAGAAATTCCTAGCCACAACAGTATTTCTCCAAAATAATTTGGATGTCTTGATTTAGACCATAGACCTGTATTTATAAATTTATCTTTATTTTCTGCAATTGATCGAAATTTTGATTTTTGTTTGTCTGCTATTATTTCAATTAAAAAACCAAATAAAAACAATCCAAAACCTATGTATAAGTATATATTTGGGACAACGCCAGTGTCGCTTGAAAGAGCAGTTAAGGCACATAGACTACACATTGAAACCCACATTCCTTGTAATGACCATGCTAAAAAAAATCTAGTAGGAGATTGTTTAATTTCTTTAAACCTTTTGTCTTCACCTGCTTTTTTAATTCTAAAAAAAAGAAAACTCCCAAGTCTCACTGCCCAGACAATTATAGCAATTCCTAATATTAAATTTAAAAGATTTTCAGAGGAATCATATAAAATGTAAGACACAGCAAAAATATAAGTAGAACTTCCAGCTAAGTCATAAAATTTTTCTGTTCTAAGAAGATATGCTGGAATAAATAACACCCATTGAATTACGAAAATATATAATATTACATTTTGTAAAACAGGAATTTCAGTTAAAAAAGCTAGCAAATAACAAATTGAAAATGCTGAAAAAGAAATCAATAAGTGAATTAGTTTTTTTAACATACTTTAAATATACTAAACTTAATTTTTAAGTTAAATTTGATTTATGCGTTTTATATCTATACTGTCTTTCATATTGTTCTGTTTTAGCATAAATGGACAATCAAAAAAAGTCAAAATAATCGACTCTTTATCTTTAGAATCAATACCATTTGCCTCAGTTTATTTTTCTAACAACAATGGACTTATTTCAGATGAAGAGGGTTATTTTGAATTAATTCCAGAACAATTTAATATAGGTGATACACTGTTTGTTTCTTCATTGGGTTTTAAAACAAAAAGAATTCCTTTAGAATTTTTAACAGATAGTATAATTCGCTTGAAACAAGAATCAATTACATTAAAAAATGTTATTGTAACAAATAAACAATTAACGTCTTTAGAAATTATTAAAAGAGTTAAACAAAACTTAGACTCAAATTATAACAGGGAAATCAGCGAATTCAAATTATTTTTTAGACAGGATTACAGCCAAACAAACGAAGAGTTTACTTTAAATAAGTTTAAGTCCTCTATAAAGGATTTAAACAGTGATGTTATGGATAATATTTTAGACAACCTACCTAAAAAATCTAAAAGCGAATTGGAAAGTTTGTCCTATTATTATTTAAATAATGAGTTGGATAATCCTAAAATTAAACTAATAAAGTCAAGAAGAACTAACGATGATAATTCTAGTGATTTATCTAAATCTCTTGGAGAAAAACTAGAAGCTTCTTTAAAGAAAAACCTAAAGTCATCCTCATATTTTAAAATTAGATCAGGATGGATTCCATTTTCTTTAGACCTAAGCATTAATGGGCTATGGGATATTGACAGTACAGATGTGGATCAGATTAAAAAAATTAAAGACGAAGAAATTAAAAGAAAAGAAAATTTTGCTAAAGGACAAATAGGGAGAATTCAAAACGTTTACAAAAAATCTTTTCTTGATCCGAGTTCAGAACTAAACTTTATTTTAAAATCAAAAAACTATATATTTTCTAATCCGGAATTATTGTATTTAGAAAACGACTTAGTTTATGTAATAAATTGCTTGCCCAAGAAATCAGATAAATTTAAAGCAACGTTATATATCAATTCTGAAGATTTTGCTGTTTTACGTTTGGATTATGAAAATGTAAAGCCCTTATCTAAATTTAAATTATTAGGGATTTCGGTTTCTTCTTATTTAGAAAAAGGGAGAATGAGGTTTTCAAAACTTGGGGGCGAAAAATATAACTTAAGTTATTTTCAAAGCACAAGAGGAAATTCAGTTTCTATTAAAAGGCCTTTTAAAATTATTGAAAAAAACAAAGTGGTTAAAGGACGGAACAAACAAAATCAAATATCAGCAAAATTAAATTTTTCGACAAGATCGATATATAATAAGGAGCTACAAGTTTTTAAAATAAGAAATATAGATTTTAAAGAGTTCCAAGGAATTAATGAAGAAAATCAAGTGCTCCCTGTATATTTAAAAGAATTTAAAACAAATTTTTGGGACGAATTTGAAGATGAGTAAAATAAAAAAGAGCCTTATCTAAGGATAAAGCTCTTTTAAATCAAATAATAAATTATATGTTAATTAGGTAAAATCACTTTATCAATAACATGAATAACTCCATTGTCAGCTTGAATATCTACAGCAACGATGTTACTGACTCTATTATTACCATCAGTTAATGTTGCTCCGCCAGTAATATTTGCGGTTATTGGACCTCCTAATGTGTTTAGTTCTAAATTGTCAGATAAATCAGTTGAATAGGCGCTTGTTCCTCCAATTACGTGGTAGGTTAACGTAGACTTTAAAGTAGGCTCATCAATATCACTCAAAGACTGAACACCAAGCTCGGTTAATAGATTAATAAACGCTTGATCAGTAGGTGCAAAAACAGTAAATGGAGCAGGATCAGTCCCAACATTTGTGCTTAATATAGAAGCAAAATCAGCAGTTAAGTCAGGTCTTGTTAACGCAATAAGTAAATTAGTAAGTCCTTTGTCAGCTATTGCAAAAGTTACAATTGATGGAATAGGGACTACTCTATCTACAGCGTGGATAACTCCGTTTGTAGCATATACATTTCCTTGAGTGATTCTAGATTCTCCGTTTAATGTTACTCTCATATTCACTTGTTCAATATGCATTGATAAATTTCTCATACTGTCACCATTAATATATTGCGCTGCGCTTGTATAATAACCTGTTTCGAAATCTCTATATGTAACTTGACCCTCAATAGCGTGGTTTAAAAGCACCTTTTTAAGTACACTCACAGGAACATCATCAATATTACTAAAGCCAGATTCCATTAAAAAACGATTAAAGGCCATATTGTTAGGAGCGAACAAGGTATACACATCATTAGCGTTTGATCCATCGAAAGCGGTATACAAACCTGTTTTTTGTAATGCATATGCCAGAGATGAATAATTAGAGCTTGTAGCAACTTGTTCAAAAATTGTTTTGGGCACCATGTCATAATCATCGTCATCATTGTTAGAACAAGATTGAATTGTCAATGCCAAAAACAGTACAGTTAATAATTTTAAATTTTTAATCATTTTAATTTTTTAAGTTTATACAATAAACAAGACAAATAACGTGCCAAGCAAAAAAAAATTATTTAAAATATTTGTGTTTATTTCAATTCTATCTCTGGGATTTTATTTGTATTCACCTGATATTTCAGTTTTAGAACTAAAAAAAACATACGCAAATCAATATTCAAAATTTATTGAAATTAATGGAATGAATGTTCATTACAGGGATGAAGGAGAAGGTCAAGCAATTGTATTATTACACGGTACTGGAGCTTCATTACATACATGGGATAAGTGGACTGAGGAATTAAAAAACAACTTTAGAGTTATCAGACTAGATTTGCCCGCTTATGGATTGACTGGCCCACACCCAGAAAACAAATATTCGCTACCAGATTATTCTAATTTTTTAAATTCTTTTGTTGAGTCTATTGGGGTTGATAATTTTATTCTTTCAGGCAATTCACTTGGTGGAGCAATTGCATGGCACTACACTACTGAATATCAAAATAAGGTCAAATTATTGAGTCTATTAGATCCTGGAGGATTTTATAATAAAGACAAGCAAAGCCCATTAGTTTTTAGATTAGCTAGAGCTCCAGGAATTAATAAAATTCTTCGTTATGTAACTCCTAGATTTTTTATTAAAAACACTCTAAAAGAAGTATACTATGATAAAACAAAACTGACAGACAAAAAAATAGATACTTACAGAGATCTGATATTAAGGGAAAATAACAGAGAATCATTTATAAATCGATCAAAATCTTCGTCAGTAGACTATACCCAAAGATTAAAATCAATAGTCATTCCTACGCATATTTTATGGGGAAACGAAGACGAGTGGATTTCAGTAGAAAACGCAAAACTGTTTAGCGAGATGTTACCTAATAATAGAGTAGACATAATGCAAGAAACAGGTCACCTTCCAATGGAAGAAAGACCTTATGAAAGCCTAGAACTGTTGCTAAATTTTATAAATGATAATTAATGATTTTATCTAATTCTATATTTACTTTTTTTAAAGAACTCAAGGTTAATAACAACAGAGAATGGTTTTTAAAAAACAAATCAATATTTAAACAATATGAAGTTCAAGTCAAAATTTTTGGAGAAGAATTAAAAAATAAATTGAATGAGTTTGATAGTATTGACAGATTTAAATTATTTAGAATATACAGAGATGTTCGCTTTTCTAAAGATAAAACTCCGTTTAAGACTCATTTTGGACTCACTTGGCACAGAACTAAACCACTGTACAGAGGAGGCTATTATTTACACATATCGCCTGATAAAAATTTCTTAGCATGTGGGTTTTGGGATCCAAATCCTAATGATCTGAAAAGAATAAGACAGGAATTAGAATATGATGCTAATGAGTTTAGAGATATAATAAATGCCAAGGATTTTTCTTTAGTTTGGGGAGCTTTAGAGGGAAGTGAGTTAAAAACTGCACCTCGAAATTTTGATAAAAATCATCCAGATATTGACTTGATTCGTAAAAAACAATATATTTTTTCTATAAATTTTTCTAATAAAGAAGTTTGTGAACCTAAATTTATTAATAGACTAGAGGATGCTTTAAAAAAAGTTAGGCCTTTCACTGATTACATGTCTGATCTATTAACCACAGATGAAAACGGAGAATTTCTATTTTAGTTTTTTTAATAGATTCTTAAGACCATATAAAAACTATATTGTTTTTTTACTCCACTGTAATAGGTTTGGGTTTTCCAACCCCAACACCATTTCTAACATTCAATCTTAGTGTTCTTACCAACAAATTCGTTTACCGAAGAAAGTTAGATAAATCACATCAAAAAACACATAATAAAATCCTTCAACTTAAAAACAAAGGGTTAGGGTACAGAAGTATTTCAAAAGAATTAAATAGGTTAGGATTTAAGAGTTCATTGGGAAAAGATTTCTATCCCTCTTTAGTTTCTGTTATTTGGAAGAAAATAGAGAAAAAACAAAGGATTTTGAACCAACCTGAGGTTATGGAATATTCAGATTTTGATATTGAATTGATTCGAATATATAAGTGAGTTCTAAAAAATGGTATATAACCCTTAAAAATATTACTTCAAGAAATGTCTTCTGTCTCTTTCTTTTGAAAACTTTTTCATATTGAAGGATTGACTTTCTCCTTTAGGGATTGATAACGAGTTCCATTTGTTTCCACAAATGATTTTTCCAATCATTACTATCTGTCCTACGTGGTATGAATAATGACAAAGTTGTCTATTAATAGACTCGGTTACTGTATGACCTTCGTTCCTTATGTATATAATTTTTTCTAAATCTTGAAAATTAAGTTTCTCAAGAGTGTCAAACAAAACCTTCCATCCTTTTTCCCAAATTTCCATCAATTCCTTTTTAGATTTGATAGTGTCTTCGAATTCATCATCTCTATTTCTAGATTCTTTTTCTCCATCTGAAATTAAAAAATCTGTCCATCTAGAGACCATATTACCACTAAGGTGTTTTACAATCGTATTTATACTATTTGTTTCATTATTTATTTGAAATGACAATTTAATCTCCGGTACTTGTTCAATTGTTTTTTCACCTAGTTCTTTGTAGTATCTAAACTGAAGTAAACACGAATTTAAAAAAGTAGATGACATAGTGTAAAATTACATATTTTTTAGTGGAACTAATACAACCTTAAATCCTAAGAATATTGGGGTTGGAAAAGATTACTCTACGGTAACAGATTTTGCAAGATTTCTTGGTTGATCTACATTTTTTCCAAGTTTTACAGCTATATGGTATGATAATAGTTGTAGTGGAATAGTAGTGATTAAAGGAGTTAATGATTCAAT
>Ga0209632_10000767_pt1 | contig 33217 bp, 33 predicted proteins | sample COG_10_FD_184754 | JGI IMG/M metagenome (GOLD analysis project Ga0209632, IMG submission 184754) | Pelagic Microbial community sample from North Sea - COGITO 998_met_10 (SPAdes) (version 2) | ecosystem: Environmental > Aquatic > Marine > Neritic zone/Coastal water | place: Helgoland, sampling... | reverse complement strand
TCCGGCAGATACTGGCGATAATAGAGGTTCCCCTCCCGCGCGCTGGGGGCGGAGAGGCGTTTCTTAAAATAAAGAAGATGGATATTACCGCTATCATCGACGGTTAATCGCGGTTGTACACCACCGTCTGGTGTTTCCTGGATACGAATTTCCGCTATCGCGGCACTACCTAGAAGCAGCGCAAGAAAAAGGCAAAGCATCTGTCCAGCCGCTGATGATGCGGCGTTTGTCGCTCTAGTGAATTTGTTCATAGCCCAGTAATCCAAAGGTTTAGGGGTTAATTTCATACGGTGTGAAGTAGAATAAAAGCCCAAATTAGTGCAAACTTTGCGCACCGTAATCTTCATTGCAGTGGTAAGCATCATAACAGCTATTTCCGGCGATATTGAATCCTGGCACCCTCTAAGCGAGTCGGGATAGCTGCTAACTAAGGCGCTTCGGCGCAGGATTAAGACATGCAAAATTTGGCGAGTACACTTAGCAAAACCACTCTAATTCTCCTAGCAGGCAGCTTTTTAGCTGCCTGCTCTGCACCGGATGAAACTGAGACAGCCATGCAAGCTGGCGGACCCGCCTACAACACCAGTCTGGACGTGACACAGCTCATGAATCTAGTATTGGAACCCGCGTCGGATATCCTCTGGGATTCAGGCGGATGGGTTCTCGATGCGTCGGGCTATGAAGAACTTTACCCCACAACCGATGAAGGCTGGGCTTATGTGCGCGCTCAAGCGGCGATAGTAGTGGAAGCTGGCAATATGCTCGCACTGCCAGGCAGGGCAGAGGACAACGACGCTTGGCTGATCTATGCCGAGGGTCTAAGTGAGGCTGGCATTCTAGCAATGGAAGCAGCTGCGACTCAGAACGAAGACGACTTCTTTCAGGCCGGCGCGCAGCTGTATAGCGTTTGCACAGCCTGCCATCAGGCCTATAATCCCGACATCAACAATCGATTCGACGAAAGCGAAGACTAGAATTCGATGAGCGCTTCAACAATGAGAAGAGTCACCACACTAGGCATTCAGTTACTTCTACTCAGTGCCTCTCTTTTCTCGTTAACGGCCTTCGGTCACACTATCGAAGGCGGCGACGCTAGTTTTGTCGAAGCGATCGATGGCCCAGCTATTGGCCCCTTCATTTACTTAGGCGCCAAACACATGGTTACCGGCTATGACCACCTTCTATTTCTGTTGGGTGTCATTTTTTTCCTGTATCGCCCCAAGCATGTCGTCCAATATGTCACCCTATTCGCCATCGGCCACAGCATCACATTGCTGCTAGGCGTTCTGGCCAACCTGCAGGTAAACGCCTATTTCATCGACGCGATTATTGGGCTTTCGGTAGTGTACAAGGCCTTCGAGAATATAGATGGATTCAAACGGGTCTTTGGCTTCCAGCCAAATACTAAGGTAGCCGTATTCGTGTTTGGGCTTTTTCACGGCCTAGGACTTGCTACCAAGCTGCAGGAGTTTAATCTTTCCGAGAATGGCCTTGTTACCAATATAATTAGTTTTAACATTGGCGTTGAGATTGGACAGATTCTAGCCTTGTCGGCAGTGTTCCTAATACTGAGTGTGTGGAGAACAAGTTCCAGCTACCTGCGGCATTCGTTTATAACGAATACCGCACTGATGACGGGTGGCTTCCTGCTTGCGGGATTTCAGATTAGCGCCTACTTGTTCCAACCTCCTTTCTAGATTTACTAACTAATCAATTCATTCCAAAAATAGTGGAGACCCATCGTGGCCGAGACAGATAGCAATTCGCCGCCCTCTTCGAAAAATATTCTACTAGCGTCCGCTATATCTTTTGTCATTGCGCTAACCGTGCTGTTCAGCTTTATTCTCCCTGCCGAATTTGGTTCAGACCCACTCGGCACTGGCGAGCTGTTTGGCTTAAATGTACTAGGCCTCGATGAAAACCCTTTTGAGGAGCAGCTCGAAGTCCATAAAACCGACTCCGTGGAATTTGTCCTGGGGCCTTTCGAATCGGTTGAGTATAAGTACTTGCTGGATATGGATGCATCGATGCTATTCAGCTGGGTCGCCGATGGTGAGCTGTACTACGACATGCACGCCGAGCCTGCTGGCTTAGGTGAGGAATATGCGGAGAGCTTCGAGCAAGGCATTGGTGAAAGTCGCATGGGTTCTTTTCATGCACCCTTCACCGGTATTCATGGCTGGTTCTGGGAAAACCGCGGTTCTAGCTCCATCACCATAAATCTCTACTCTTCTGGCTTCTATGTGAACTCGACTGTATTCCGCGACGGCGGCAGCTACGAGCGAGAACTAGGGACGGTAATTGACTAAACTAAAGACGATTCAGGCGAGATAGGATGAAGTCTCGGAATGAGAATCTAGAGCAAGACATTTAGGCAAAAAAAAGCCCGCTACAAGCGGGCTTTTTTATTCTTGTCGTTAGCTATAGCTAACTATTGAGCTGGCTCTGAAGCATCAGTGCCATCACGTGGCGCACCAGTCCCGGATGAACCCATGAACAATTTACGGCCATCAGGGAAAGTGATGTCACGCCCATTCGCACGGCAAGTTGGCTCACACAATCTGTCTTTAGACTGGTAACCAGTAACAACAATGTCTTCACCAAGAGTTAGTGAGTTACGGTTGATGCCACGACGCAATAGCGTATTTGGCGTACCACCTTCAACCATCCAAGGACCCGGGTCGCGAGTTGCTTCAGGATCGCTGTTTTCGAGATGAATCCAAGTGTGCGGGTTAATCCACTCTACTCGCGTAATTGGACCACCCAGACGAACTGGAAGATTCGCGTCAAATTCAGCTGAGAAAGCATGGTGAGCAATCGCTGCAGGCTGATTGATTGCAACAACACCTAGCGCTGTAACAGCTGCTAAAGCTAGTAATTTAATTTTCATACAATTTACCCCATTTATAACCTGAAATGACTGAGCTTGTTGGTCTGAACCCTGTAAAACTGGCTCATTCCGCGCTCAATACACCAAAATTTAAATTAAGCGGTCAGTAGTGACCACATTCTAACCAAGGGCCCTAGGTATTTCCAAGCGGAATAAGCCAAAACGAGCCCTTTTTTGTTCGAAATCGATCCTAAAAGCCTAATTCAGCTTCTCTACCCTTACGATATCGGCCGTACATCATCTCTTCTACAAATTCTACACACTTAAATTGTGGCAGTTCGTAGCCTTCTTCTAGGCGACGGTAGATAGGCATCTTGATAGTCCAGGCCTCTTCGAAGAGATCAGGATCTTCCATAGTAGCCGTGTACTCGATAACGTTTTCGCTAACCAGCGTGTAACGCTCGGTAACCTTCAGCATGTACGTGTGATAGTTACCAGCTCTATCGAACCACGTGCGGTCATCTAGACCGGTTACTTCGACTACCCAAGTATCGCCATCCCAGTACCCATGAGACTGACCCATCCAGGAATCTAGCGGTGCAGGACCCGGGTCTTCAAGGAATACGTTACGCACTGCGCCAGCAAATGAGTAAGCTATGAAGAAAGCGCTTTCGCTCTGGAAGATCTGGAATGGATGAGGCATATAAGTGGCCCTGGGAACACCAGGCATATAGCACTTAACCTCAGGGTCCATTGACTGCCAGTTTGCTGCGTTTTCGTCGCGTCGCGCTAATGCTTCAGGCTTGTAAGGGATTGTGCCGCCCTCGACTACGCCGAAACTAGCTGGAACCGCGCCAACTGCACCCATCGCAACAATACTAGGAGCAGGCACCGGCACGAAGTCGCCAGGAACAAGCTGATGAGCTGCTCTTGGTGGCGCTGGCTCTAGGTTGTCATTGGCATTCATCAGCACTTGCCAGATTCCATTGAAATCGGGCTTGCCGTTTGGAGTTCGAGGAATATCACTCATTGGCGCTTCTGCGGCCTGAGCAACTTGAGTTGTTTGTGGATTGCTTGTATCAGCAGGTGAGCAACCTACTACAAGCACTGCGATCGCTAGGAGCAGCCATTGAATCTTCATAATTCTACCTTTTTGTTTTATTAGAAATTCTCTCCCAAAGGAGCCACGATATAACCACTTGGGTTGGGGCGTGTCAAGCCAAAAGCGCCGAATCGTCTAGGCTGAGGCCATAAAAGGGTAGCGGAGTCAGAGACACTTAAAGCGCCTCAAATACACACCTAGATAGGCGTCAAATAGCCGTTAAAAGCTGACTGCCTTGAGAGTGACTAAACTCGGACAAACAGGGCTTATTATTCTGCGCGCCGGTGTAGCATGGCCTAGCCAATAGCGGTCATCAGCAAGAGCATAATAGAGTCCAGCTAATCCCTGAACAGCATCCAGCAGGGCAATCCGGTCTATTGTACATAGTGAATACTGTAGGTTCTATCGATCCACCGCGTGCCTGCACCTTGCTGATAGATCGACGTTTCGCCTGCTACAGCTATACCAATCATTTCGGAATCTCGAAGTGGCGATATAAAGCTTTACGGATAGGTGTTTCGATAAACCGATAGATAAAGTAGGAAACGGCCACGACAATAGCTACCACCAGCGCTAGGTTAATTGGAAACGGCCATGAATCGGGCAAGACGTTAAAGAACTGCAACATCTCCATCACAGGCCAGTGAAAACAATAAAGTATATAACTTAGACCACCCAACAAGACGCATAGGCGAGTGGCTCTAGCGTTCGCATGCCAGTTCATCCTGCTTAGCGCGAAGACCAGAAAACAAACTGACGGCACTGTCGCGAAATACATACCGTACTGATACGGCACATAGCTGTGTGTTAAATACACGGAAGCGACATAGCAGGCGACAGCGATAGAGGCTGCAATCCACCGGGTCTGTAAATCCGCACTATTGGTTCTATGCGGGTAAAGAACGAATGCTTTGTACACAAGCATACCGAGAATAAATTCGACACCTCGAATCAGAGGGTTCGTATAAACAGGTATATTTAGATTCAATAGGCTGTACTGCTCTGCATCCGGTAAATTTATTTGAATCAATAGAAACTGCAGTAGATAAAAGCCAGCGAATGCGAATGCAACGCGGGTCTTCGTATCGATTTTGCGGAGCAGGATTAGCAACGCAGGAAAGCAGAGATAGAAATACATTTCCAATACAAGAGACCACAAGGGGCCGTTGAACACCAGATTTAGTGTTTCGATATTACTCAGAGATTGTGTAAAAGTGAGATGACGAAAGGTGGCCATCGTCCAAAAAGAAACATCCAATGGCTCAGGCAAATCATATCTCAACACAAAAGGTCGATTTACTTCCGTAAAAAAAGCCTCACCGACATTTAAATAGGCGGTGGAAACGAACAGCGATGAAAGCAGAACTGCGAGCAAGTAGACCGGAAATATCCGTATTACCCTGTGTAAATAGTAGCGCTTATAAGTTGCCGATCCCTGCACTGTCGGATAAGTATAGGAGAGGATAAAACCGCTGAGCACGAAGAACCAAGACAACGCGCTGGTCGACGCTGTGCCATAGAGAACAAAATGCCCCATGATCAGCTCGTAGTGAACCAGCATCACAGTCAACGCAGCGACAAATCGCATCGCGTCGAGAATGGGTATCTTTTCTTGGCTGGCGCTCACCAAACACCCTTGCTCTGATAGCGCACAGGTATCGCAACTGTTGTTTCAATCCGTTTGTCAGCCAACTATCGAACCCCAGTTGTTCACTAGATGTTCTGCGGTACGCCAGGAAAGTGCCTGCACCGTAAGAGTCGGGTTGCGCGAACCACTGCTTCCCATTACCGATGCGCCTAGAATGCCAAGGTTCGGCACCTCATGTGCGAAGCCCCACTCATCCACTACATTAGTTTCGCTGTTCAATCCCATCCGCGTTCCGCCATAGGCGTGCGTAGTCGCGCCCATACTATTTCCCAACCCATACTTCACGATCTTGATGGCGCCAGCCTCTAGATACCATTGCTCCATTTTTTCTTGGGAGAAAGCGGCAATGCGCTTTTCGTTATCACGATAGCGAGCGGTGATGCGAGTTACCGGGAAGCCCAGCGGATCCTTCACGACTGGGTCGAGGTCCAAGTAATTACCCTCGTAGGGAAGCGTCGTTTTTTGTATATAAGAAGAGTTAGTTCTGTCGGCATTCTTCATGATAAATGCCTTCCAGTGAGAGCCCCAATTCCTTGTCTCGCCGAAGGTAGACATCTTCGCGGCGCTCATCGGCTTCCTATCGGTGTGCACCCACAGGTTCGCACCACCGATAAAATCTAAATCGCTGTGGTCAAAATTGTCATCGGCCCATTCATCGATCGCAACGCCCTGAGCAGGGAGGCCATACCAATTGTGTAGGTCTCTATCAAAGAGTGCGGTGACAGGCGCGCCCTGATGGTGAGTCATATAGTGTTTCCCCACTTGCCCCGCCTTGTTGGCAAGACCATTCGGGAACGCTCGAGATGTGGAGAGCTGCAAAAGCCGCACGTTTTCATAGGCATAGCTGGCGAGCAACACTACATCCGCTGGCTGGAAGAATGTTTCGCTTCCTTTGATGTAGTCGACCCCGGTTACACGGCCATTATCATCCGTAACAATCCGCGTAACGCGAGCGAAGGTCACAACCTCGAGATTACCCGTGTCCACTGCTTTAGGAATCACAGTGAACGCGGTGGAGCTCTTTGCCTTCACGTGGCAGCCACCCTTGTTACAGAATCCGTGATACTGACAAGGTGGGCGACCATCGAAGAGTTCTGTTGTGATTGCCGCCGGGCCCTGAAATGGATTCCAACCCAAACTTTCGGCAGCGTTACCCATTAGATCTGTAAAAGGCGAGCTACGCAACGGCTTCATCGGATACTCTCGCTTACGTTCCCCTTCAAAAATATTTCCGGCGGTGTTCTTCTTGCCCTGCACATTGCCAGCCTGCCCGGAAATGCCAACTGTGTATTCGACCTTATCGTAGTAAGGCTCTAGCTCCGCATAACCGAAAGGCCAGTCTTCGACGGTAGTATCTTCAGGTATACGGCTTTCCCCGTAGCGTTTCTTGGTCTCGCTGACCACCTTGAAGTCCCATGGGTTTAAGCGCCAACTCTGCGCCCAGTAGTGCATGGTCGTGCCGCCTACTGCATTCATCATCGGGTGGCCGCCTTGGACGGCAGTATCACTGGATGTTGCGCGAACAGTCGGAGCCTCGCTCGCCGCCTTCTGCACAGACTGCGGCCAGTTGCGCGATCCATTACGTAGTTCATCTGGCGCGAAGTCACGCGGGCTTAACCAGCCTCCCGCCTCAAGGCCGATCACCTTCAGCCCGGCATTTGTCAGAGGTAGAGCAGCAACGCCGCCAGCAGCTCCCATACCTACGATTACAACATCTGTCTTAGCTAGTCGTTTAGGCATAACCGTCTCCTCCCTCGGCGTCCGTCAGGGAATTGTCGGCTAGTTTGGTGTAGGTACTGTGATCATAGGCTGATTGATGATTAGGAGGCAGGCTTGCTCCTGCAGATACATCCGCCTCACTAGCACCAAGGCGAATACCTGGATAACGCAACATATCCCAGCCGACGAAATCCTGATTGCCTCCATAATAAGGATCACAGAAAGTACCGTCGATCGTATGGTTGCGAAGCATATTGAAAAAGCCACTGCCATTTGGAATAAACCCTGAAACCTTGTTGGTCTGCACAGCGAGCAGAATGGAATTCTGCTGATCGAGTGGCAACTCGGGAAAAAATTTTCCCCGCGTTTGACGCGCAAATTCGTTGATGGCATTTAGGCCAACACTATAATTGTGTCGCGCCCCGCTGTTATGACTGGCGAGAGATTTATCGATGTAGTGAACCGCTCGCGCTTCTCGCGCACCCGGGCCATGTTCGTCAGAGGGAATTAGACAGTCGCAGATCGCCGCAAGCGTTTCCGCCTCCTCAGCGGTCAACGCTTCGAGCGCCTCGCGCGGGGCAATGGCAATTGAATTGCTGTTCGTGCTTGTCGATTCGGCAGCGATTACATGGGAAGTTGCGATTGTACTCACCGCTGCCGCGCCGACCAGACCCGCACCCTTTAATAAATTGCGCCGAGAAGGATTGGTGAGGCTTTCCTCTAGCAGATCGCTCTTACTATTTTTTCCACTACCGCTTCGATTATTTTTCTTATTCATTGTTGCTCCGCTGAATCATGCTGAACAGCACGCAGGGCTGTAGACTTACTTTGATTGAGCGTAGCAAATATCCAATTTAGTGTATACGGCCCTTAACAGGGCTTCCCTCAAAGCCCTGTCAAGCAGTGGCCAATCTCTCGTGAGCAGCGCGCCGGCGCTTCAAACCTCCTATTGATCCTTAATAAGTGTGGCCTGACGGCCAAAACCTGTTATCTTTTCTATACGGCCTATGGGTTCAAGCTATTGACTAGCCCCATGGATTTAACCGAGGTAGCGACACTCGAAGGGACATTGCTATACATCCCACTTTTTAGTTACGAGGAAAATAATAATGACATTCAAAAGAATACTGACCCTGACCAGCTTACTGTTTGCCGGGCTAATTATCTCCATTCAGACTCTATCTGCTCAGGTAGTCGAGCCTGATGAACATGACTTCATGGTTGCAACCCCCGATCAGTTGCAGCCTGAGGATGGCAGCATTACTACAGTCATCTACGGCGACCCGAGCAAATCCGGCATCTACGTAATTCAGATCACCTGGCCTCCGGGACGCGGCAGCCGACCTCACTATCACAATCAGGCACGCTACATTAACGTTCTCAGTGGTACTTGGTATGTACATACTGGTCCCGAGTCCGACACCTACAATCCAGATGCCATGACTGCAGTCGGGCCTGGCACTTTTATCTATGAGCCACCGAATGGTCACCACTATGACATGGCGAAAGACGAGGAAGTTGTGGTTCAAATCTTTGGAATGGGTCCTGTAGTAACGACATCCATTCCATAAGACTAATTATTGAGCTGCAATCTAATTTCAGTTAGTTTGGAAGAATCCGCCGAAGCTGTTCACTGTAGAGTGAATACACGGCGGATTTTTTGCTTGCGAGCTAGACTAAATCGCTGCGACTAACTTCGTAAGTAATACCGCCACTGCTTTTCCCCAATGATCCGCGCTGAGAACTGAAATAGAGTCGCTGATAGCTAGGATCAAACGCGGGACCTGTTATTTCCGATTGGTCATGACCGACCACCTGCAATAATGGCGCGACACTGCCTTCATCGGTCAATACAACGATCTGCATATCACCGCCATCCTCGGCAATGAGAACATCACCTGTGGGTGTTATAACAACGTTGTCTACGCCTGTCAGGATCGGGTTGTCGCTGGTCTCAACATCGTATAACACCTCAAGCTCTTGAGTGTTGGTGTGATAAACCCAGACCCGGTTGTCATGTTTTGTGGTGAAGTACGCTCTTCCCTCATAGAGTGCAATTCCCTCTCCGCCTCTAAATACGGCATAGGAAGGAACTTGCAACCGCGTTGCCTCAACTATTGCTAGTGGGTCCGGTACCGCGATCCATTCGATAAACGATTTACCATTTCTTGCGACCACCGATGCGATCTCCAACTGCCCACTGCTTAAGTCTGGCAATGGATGGTCAGGCCTAAATCTGTAGAAGGCACCAGCGGGATGATCTTCAGTTAAATATAGACATTTATTCTCGCTATCTACCGCGACAGCTTCGTGACGAAACGCTCCGAGAGCGGGCCTCACCGCCGATGGGTTTCTGCCCATAGGATCGCATTCGTAAACCTGCCCATGAGTAAATTCTTCACAAGATAGCCAAGTTCCCCAAGGAGTAGGACCGCCTGCGCAATTGATAGAGGTGTTCTTCAGAATTTGATACGCATCGACGACTTCTCCCCCCGCATCAAAGCGAATCGCCCCGACACCACCACTAAAGCTGCGCATCTCACTGTTGGAGACGTAGACCCAGCCGCCATCGTCTGCGGGGAATGTGGCACCCCCATCGGGCGCGGAGTGCCATGTGTATCCGGGCAAACCGGCCGGCGCCTCGCCAGAGCGAGCAATGATACGCGACTTGAAACCTTCGGGCAGCTTCAAGCCATTGGCATCGGGCTCAAGCAGAGCTCCTAAATTGCTAAGAGAATAAAACGGGGATGTATCAAGGCCGGCTGCTGTAGCCTGCTGAAAACGCAAGAGACCACCTGCGGCAAACAATGCAGCTCCGTGCAAACCCATCTGCAAAAAATGTCGTCTATTGTTACGCTGTTGGCTCATGAGCTTAGTCTACACCCGTTTCTACATCAGTTATTTAGCAGCAGTTCAATCGTAAAGATTTGATTGCCGGCTGCGCGCTATTCAACTTCCCAGGTATGCCCACTGTGCAAGAGTTCTGTCATGGAGCCCTTCGCTTTTCGAATCGAAATCAGCTGCTGCTGAGAGTCATCTACATAGGAAGCCTTTTCTTCATGGTAAATCACACCTACTGCCACGGGAAGGTCTGGCCCCTTCATGGTCGCGAGCAGTGTGGCCAATACTTTATTGGTTTCGTTATGGATCAGCACATCATCACTAGTCGCCTCGACTACCTCAAGCTTGAGGCTGTCGTGATTGAGACGAATACCCCGCTCGCGTTCCTTACCAAATACTATAGGTTCGCCATGTACCAGCTCAACCTTAAAATCAGCGGCTATCTTCTTGTCTGTAACCTGATTGAATATACCGTCGTTGTAGATAGGACAGTTCTGCAAGATCTCTATGAAAGACGTGCCTCTATGCTCATGACCCCGAGTCACTACCGCAGCCAGATGCTTGGCCTGAGTATCGATCGTGCGCGCTATAAAAGTTCCTCCCGAGCCTATTGCCACTTCACAGGGAGCCAGCGGAAGGTCGATAGAACCAGTAGGCGATGACGGTGATCGAGTGCCCGGAGGTGAGGTCGGCGAGTATTGACCCTTGGTAAGCCCGTATATCTCATTGTTAAAAAGCAGGATCTGCAGGTCTACGTTACGCCGCAGCACATGCAACATATGGTTGCCGCCGATACTAAAGCCATCGCCGTCGCCGGTAATTACCCACACATCCAATTCTGGATTCGCGAGCTTAACGCCAGTAGCTACTGCTGGAGCACGACCGTGAATAGTATGGAAACCAAAGGTATTCATGTAATAAGGAAAACGCGATGAACAACCAATGCCGGAGATAAATACTTGATTCTCTTTTGGCTGCTCGAATGTTGGCATTAGCTTCTGAATAGTCTTCAGTATGGCGTAGTCGCCACAACCTGGGCACCAACGCACTTCCTGATCGGAGGCATAGTCCTTGACGGTTAATTTGGGTAGCGCTTGATTCATGAATTGCTCCCTGAGGTGGCTATCTTTGCGTGGATCGCCGCTAGAATTTCACCAATTTTGAACGGCTGGCCGGCCACCTTATTTAAGGCTTCAGCATCGATTAAATATTCGGACCGAATAAGCCGCACAAATTGACCAGTGTTCATTTCCGGTACCAGAATCGAATCGAAGCTTTTAAGCAGCTGCCCAAGATTTCGAGGCAAGGGAGACAGATAGCGCACTTGGATATGTGATACATCCAAGCCTTCGGCGCGCGCCCGCTTAACAGCCTGATGTATAGCGCCAAACGTAGAGCCCCATCCAACAACTGCTAGCTTGCCGGTTTTATTCCCGAGGCAGACTTCCTGTAGAGGAATATCATTTGCGATTCCTGCGATCTTCGCCTGGCGCAGATCGGTCATCTTCTGGTGATTGGCAGGGTCGTAAGATATGTCGCCGGTGTCGAAGCTACGCTCTATGCCACCGATGCGATGCTCGAGCCCCGCTGTTCCAGGCTTAGCCCATACGCGCGCCAAGGTATCCTCATTACGAATCGAAGGCTTAAAGTCTTCTGCCTTGGTGTAGTGCTGAACAGGGAATGGCTCGAACTCGGACAAATCGGGAATCTTCCAAGGCTCTGCAGCATTCGCCAGATAACCATCGGAAAGCAGCATCACAGGCGTCATGTATTTCGTTGCAAGACGCACGGCTTCAATAGCCGCATCGAAACAATCTGTAGGGGTGGAAGATGCAATAACTGGCATCGGCGTATCGCCGTGCCTACCGTAGAGCGCCATATTCAAGTCTGACTGTTCCGTCTTAGTAGGCAGACCAGTCGAGGGACCACCGCGCTGTGTGTTAACGACTAGCAAAGGTAGCTCAGTCGCGCAGGCCAGCGCTATGCCCTCGGACTTTAGAGCGATACCGGGGCCAGCACTGGAAGTAACCCCTAGCGAGCCGGCAAAAGATGCGCCTATAGCGGCACACACAGCAGCGATTTCATCCTCTGCCTGAAACGTATTGATACCGAAATCACGGTGGCGCACCAACTCATGCAGCAGGTTCGATGCCGGCGTAATGGGATAAGAGGCGAATAGCATTTCTATATTTGCCAGCTCAGAACCGGCAACAAGGCCCCAAGCAAGCGCGTTAGTGCCCGTGATATTACGATAGGTGCCCGGTGAAACTTTTGCCTTCGGTACTTTGTAGACATGTATCCCGGCAGGCAGCTCGGCAGTCTCGCCGTAAGCGTGGCCCGCGTTCAAAGCGGCAATGTTTGCGCTGGCTATAACAGGCTTGCTGGCAAACTTTGTCTTCAGGCTCTCGATAGTTCCGGCGCGATCACGATCGAATAACCAGAGCACCAACCCCAGAGTCCACATGTTCTTGCTGCGCACTCCAGTTTTGTGGCCGAGATTAAATTCTGCGACGGCAGCCAAAACCTGTTTCGTAATATCGATCTCAAGGACGCGGAATTTATCTAGGGATCCATCCTCTAAAGGATTTACCTGATATTTGGCTTTGGTCAGGTTCTTGGCCGTGAAGGCACCGCTATCTACGATTAACAGTCCGCCATCGACCAAATTATCTACGTTAGTAATTAGTGCCGCTGGGTTCATCACAACGAGTACGTCGAGCGCATCACCTGCCGTCGTAACATCATTCGCACCGAAGTAAATCTGAAACGCGGAGACACCGAAAGTTGCACCAACAGGCGCACGAATCTCAGCAGGGAAGTCTGGAAACGTCGATAGATCGTTTCCGTAAAGCGCTGTGGCCTCGGTGAAGTTATTCCCGGTCAACTGCATACCGTCGCCAGAATCTCCAGCAAAGCGCACGACTACGTCGACCACTTCCTTCTCGTCGAGATGGTGTTCATCCAAATTTTCTTCAACTAATTCCATACGCTATGCATAACCCTTAAGACAGCTAGAGATTTGTAACCTACTACGCATTTCATTGATCTGTGGCTACAGCTCAGGGGCTGAATAACCACTATGACTTGTTAAAAACGAAGCTGAATTCTAGCAGAAATCTAGAGGCGGGTCTTACAAATTGGAATTTGCAGACCCGCCAGGGGAACTTACTGTTTGATGAATTTACGTATGATACTGCCTTCGCCGCCTTCTCCGCCGGTGACCTCTCCTGTGTAGACATTGCCATCGGCATCAACCACCACGCCTTCTGGCTCAGAGCCCTCAATGAAGCCCATAACGGTGCCGTCTTCGGCGCTGCCATAGGTTACGCCACGCTTGCTCTGATAGTCGGCCACATAGAGTATGTCGTTCTGATCGATGAACATGCCACTAGGCCAGCCGAACTGATCCCACTGATCGATGTATGTACCCTCTTGATCAAAAATCTGTATACGATGATTCGAACGATCCCCTACTAATACCCGACCTCTTCTGTCGATGACTATTGTATGCGGCATATTGAGTTCGCCCGGACCTGTGCCCTTGCTACCCCATTCCATCAGGTATCTACCTTCTTTGCTGAACTTAACGATGCGGTTATTCCAGTGTCCATCGGCAACGAAGATATCGCCATTTGCGGCTACTGCCGAATCGGCTGGCCCATCAAAGGTATTCGGCAGCGTGCCACCAAATCCTCTGGCACCTAGGCGGAGCAAGACTGAGCCATCTGTATCGAACTGCGTGACTAACTGGCCTTCGGTTCGATTAAAATCGGTAGCCCAGAGAGTGCCATCAGTAGCAGCACGAAAACCATGCGCTGTCGCGACCCAACCCTCGCCAAATGTGTCGACCAATTCACCACTGGGTGAGAACTTCAAGATGGGCGGCTCAGCGCGATGAAAGGCGTAGATAAACCCTTCTTTATCTATCGTTACGTTCGGAACCTGGCCCCACTCGATGCCTTCAGGCAGGGGCTGCGGCCAGTTCGGGTCAAGCACATATTCCTGCGCTGCTGCCGAGCTTGTTAGAAATCCGCTTGCCAATAATGACGTGGCTAGGAATAAATTCTTAATGACTGTACGGCTATCTTTCATAGTTCTCATAATAGTTGCGACCCTAGTTTCTACCTATTTATTGTGTGGCTAGTTGCGAAGCAATGTACCGATTCTATGCCGGTTTGCTTAGCTTACACGGTATAGCAAGTGAATCAAATAATCAGCTACTCGATCGGAATCAGCGCTTTTCATTCTTTTTAGTAGTCCCGCGAAGGGTTTTCCCTACTGCCACGTATAGATCATTGACTGTCGCGACTAACCTTTTAACCGGCTTTTGCAAGAGCCAATAGGGAGCAGGAATCATGAACAAATTATCACGAGTAATTGCAATGAGCCTATTTGGGCTTTCGAGATCAGTATTTGCGGCAGAAGACGAATCTGGCCCAAATCGAGCACTAGCTAATCTGGATACAAATGGAGATGGCTCAGTTAATTTCGAAGAATTTCAGGCCCGCGGCGCCGAGGGTCTGGCTCGCCTAGATAGCGATGAGAATGGGGTGCTAACACTTGATGAATTACTGAACGCTCGCCCGGGGCCTGGGCCAGGGAATCGCGGGAGGCGCTTAGAACGTGAACCCAGCGAAGAGCAGGTCGCTCGCATGGAAGAGCGCCGCACTGCAATGGCCGAACAGGCTACGGCACGTTTCCAAGAGATGGATACTGATGGCAATGACGTGGTTAGTCTTGGAGAGTTTCAGGAAGCGAATTTCCTGCAGCTTGACAGTGACAACAATGGCTTGTTAAGCGCCGAAGAGTTACGCCCTCAGCGCGGCGGTCGGAGAGGTCCCGGTGGACACCGAGGCGGCAGACCACCTCAAGGCTAGCTTCAAAGCGAGAACCATCGATAGTCTCACAAATAGAAGAGTAGCCAAGGAAAGCGGTTCGTGAATAGTATTGCGCAAGGAATACATTCAGTAGGACGACAAGTTGATTCGAGTAAGACACCATCGCGTACTGCTCGAATCGACGATTCGTACGATAGACTTTATGATGACGCAGGATATAGGGCACTAGCGAAACATTGTCTAATTCGAACGAACCAAGCAATACCGAAATAACTGACCAAGCGTTGATGCAAGCAGTTTGCATGGGCGACAGACCCGCCTATCAGAGATTGGTCAAACGACACCTCAAATCGATCAGTCATTACGTGTATCGACTTCTGGGAAACCCCAAGGATACCCAAGACATCACGCAAGAGGTGTTTCTCAGGTTATGGATAAATGCGCAGAAGTGGAACTCAGAAAAGTCGAAGCTGACTACCTGGCTCCACCGCATCGCACACAACCTTTGCATAGATTACCTGCGCAAGCATGCAAGGATGCAAACACAAGACTCTTTCGAAGACGAGGTGATTGACTCATCCTCTAATAATGAAGAGTCAACTGATGGAAAAAACGACGAGACGGTACGAGTAAGAACAGCACTAAACGCTCTACCAGAGAATCAACGCAGTGCGTTGAGCCTGTGTCACTATCAGGGATTCTCCAACAAAGAGGCTGCTGCTATTATGAATATCTCTGTTAAGGCATTGGAATCCGCCATCGCTAGGGCCAAGCGTAACTTACGCAAGACGCTAGCTGAAACACACAAGGATTAAACGGTACAGGAACTTTGATGACTCTAGAAAAATTTACAAGGATCATTGATCTCTATGGCTGCAAGTCTGCACGCTGGCCACAAAGCTTGCTCGCCGAATGCGAGTCCTTCGTTACCAATAATATTGAGGCGAGGACGTTGCTCAACCAGCAATATCAAGTTGATGAGTCAATGGCAAAGCTAGAAGTGCCGGATTTTCCTGGCCTAGAAACTCGCGTACTAAATCAATCACTACCAGAACGCAATCGGGGCTTCTTTGAAGAAGTGATTAGCTGGCTGATACCGGATGAATATTTTGGAAAGCAAGTTTGGCGCCCAGCCATCGCCGCGTGCATCCCTTTGGTATTCGGTATCGTGCTGGGCAATTATTTTAGTTTTGGTATTGGCATCGAAGAGGATGGCTTTCAATACTGGGACGATGAACTTGCGATGTTATCTTTAACTGACTACACAGAGACTAATTTCTAGTCATGACTAAAAAAAGAATCTTGCTTATAGGCCTGCTGTTTTCGATATCGATTAACTTATTTTTTGTTGGGGGAATCGCCTATCGCGTCGCAAGCTTTGACGGCGAACAATTCGGCCGGCCACTGCCACCGAATGTAGGCTGGGTTGTGCGCGATCTGGAAGAATCACGCAGAAGCGAATTGGAGCCGCAGCTGCGAGAAAGCTTCGCGGAAATATTTCCGATACGGCGCGAGATGATGAGCGCTCAGCGGCAGGTCAATAACCTAATGTCGGCACGGCCATTCGATGCCAATGCTCTTAATGTCGCGCTTGCCTCGTTACGCGAAGCCAATATTCGCTATCAAGCGCTGTCTCACGATCAGACTAGCGAGATCCTCGGGCTACTTTCCGACGACGAAAGGCAGGCCGCACTGGAATTTGTTCAGCGTCGCGGGCCACGAGATGGCCGCGATGGTTTTAGAGGCAGAGACGGCGGTCCCGGATTCAGAAGGCCCGGCAGACCAGGTGGTCGACGGCCCCCTGACTCACCACTACCTGCAGATGCAAATCAATGAATGAGACTGTGTTCAAGAAAGGGAAGTACCGCCACTTCAAGGGCAACGAATATGAGGTGGTTGAGTTCGCTCATCACAGCGAAACTCAAGAGCCAGTGGTGATCTACCGCGCCCTATATGGCGAACACGGTCTCTGGGTTAGACCCTTCGACATGTTCTTCGAAACTATAGAGCGCGATGGCAAGACATTTAAACGCTTCGAATACATTGGCGACGCAATCTAAGCTCTTATCGCCTGCTTCGCGCAGACGGAGGAAGTCTCCGCTGGAGGTCTTTAATGTCCCCGGGCTGTAGATCGCATCTAAACACGTACTGAACTCCCGATATATCAACAGCTGCGCCGTTACGGATTCGCTCAAATTCTTAGGACTTCCTCGAATAGCGCTCTACTTTGATTGCCTTAGATTATTCAAGCCACGGGTAGTAAACAGGAGAACTATAGACTGAGCCGTGCCAATGCCGTTATTCTGCGCTCCTGTACTCTACCAAATTAGTCGAGAAAATAATGAAGCCACTACAACTCCTTAGCCTATCCCTATTCAGCAGCGCAGTGCTCATAAACTGCAGTTCCGAATCGAATGAAAGTGCCGAGCAGCTTGCCGAGCCGATGGTCGCAGCAGCATCGGAAACTGCAGAAATCCAAGCGCTACTGCATGAGCACATCGCGGTGCTAGCCTCGGATGAGTTCGAGGGACGCGCGCCTGCCACGCCAGGTGAAGAGAAGACCATCAACTACCTCCGCTCCAAGTTCGAGGCGCTCGGTATCGGCCCGGGCAATGGCGACTCTTATTTTCAGAGTGTTTCCGTCACCGAGATCACCACCGCCAGTGACGCAGTACTCACCTTCAGTGGCAGCAACTATGATGCAGAACTGGAATACGCTACCGAAATGATCGTTGGTAGCCAACAGCAAATCCCAACCACTTCCATCGTCGATAGCGAACTCGTATTCGTCGGCTATGGCGTGGTGGCACCGGAAAGAAATTGGAATGATTATGCGGGTATCGATGTAGTTGGCAAGACGGTAGTCATCCTTGTGAACGATCCGGGTTACGCCACACAAGACCCAGATGTATTCAATGGCAATGCCATGACCTACTACGGCCGCTGGACTTACAAATATGAAGAGGCGGCAAGACAAGGTGCCGCCGGCGCACTCATTGTGCACGAGACCGGACCTGCAGGCTACGGCTGGGAAGTTGTCAGCGGTAGCTGGTCTGGCCCTCAGATTGGATTGCAGGCGGACAACCTCAATACCGACAAGAATGATATCGAAGGCTGGCTAACTTTGGATTCCGCCGAGGCTCTATTCGCGGGTGCCGGATTGAACTATCAACAGCTCAAGGCCACGGCTGCCCAGCCAGGCTTCACCGCTGTCCCCTTAGGAGACGTTACTGCATCGGTGACGATTCAGAATTCGGTACGCACATCCTTATCGCAAAACGTGATCGCGATGATTCCTGGCACTGATCGAGCTGAGGAAACAATTATTTACACCGCGCACTGGGATCACCTTGGTGTAAACGCTGAGCTAGCGGGGGATACTATTTACAATGGCGCTGCCGATAACGCCACAGGCACAGCAGCGCTACTGGCAATGGCAAAGATGCATGCCGATGCGGGTCCTGCACCACGCAGCGTTGTCTTCCTTGCAGTTACCGCCGAAGAATCGGGCCTGCTAGGTTCGCGCTGGTATGCCGAGCATCCTGTATTTCCACTGGCGACTACCGTCGCGAATATCAACATAGATGTACTCAATACCTACGGCCCGACGCATGACATCGTCGTAGTGGGAAATGGTAGCAGCGAGCTGGAAGCCTATCTTGAAGAGGCCGCTACTACTCAGGGTCGCCATCTCATTGAAGAACCCAATCCCGAGCGCGGTTACTACTACCGCTCCGACCATTTCAATTTCGCCAAGGCTGGCGTGCCTGCCCTCTACGCCGAGTCCGGAGAAGACAGTGTTGAGTTTGGTAAAGAATGGGGAGCGCAGCAGGCACAGGACTACAATGAAAATCGTTATCACGCGCCTTCAGATGAATACGATCCGAACTGGAACTTAGAAGGTGCCGCACAGGACATACTCTTGTACTTCGATGTTGCCAGTAAGCTGAGTCATGAGTCTAGCTTCCCTAACTGGCTTGAAGGAAACGAGTTTAAAAGCATTCGCGATGCCACAAGCTCGTCACGCCCCTAAGCGAATTTATCCATTACCGTGCCGTCATTCAATCTTCTCTACCCTAAAGATTAACGTAAAGTATTCTTTTTCGTATCGCTTCTAGAATTACTGAAAAGATAATGTGCTACTAACCATTGCCTACCGTTATCTAATCCAAACAACTCAGCGCATGACATGTAAAAAATACGCCAGCGATGGAACCAAAGCTTAGCTTCCTCATCTGAGAAATTTTCCTTAAAGGCATCAATAACTCGGTCTTTATTATTGTCAGTCTTCTCTAACCAGTGATTACAGGTTTTTTCATAATGCTGACCATTAATCAGCCAACGACACTCAATTTTTAACTTTTCCTGAAAATGGAGCAATGTGTCGATTGATGGCATTAGCCCCCCAGTGAAAAAATATTTAGACATCCAATCTTGTTCGCTTTTTACATCGAATGGATACATAACATTACGATGCGCAAAAATGTGCAAAAATAGCTTTCCTTCGGATGTAAGCCAATCTGATATTCGCTCAAACAATTGTCGATAGTTACGCATGTGTTCAAACATTTCGATGGAAATTACTCGGTCAAATTGCGCTGACTCTAGTTCCAGAAAATTGACGTCCGCCGTAATGACAGTAACATTACTGAAGCCAGCTTTTCGACATAGCTTGTCAATATAGCTCTTTTGGCTGCTTGAATTTGAAACCGCTGTGATTTTGCTTCTGGGGTAGTTCTCAGCCATCCAAAGGGTAAGAGAACCCCAACCGCAGCCCAACTCCAATATGACCTGATCATTGTCAAGCTCAGCACGCTTCGAATAGAGCGCCAGCATTTCTTCTTCGGCTTGATCTAATGTTGTGTTGGAATCTGGATAATATGCACAGCTATATTTTAAGCGCTTCCCAAGCGATGCAAGATAGAAGTCCGTTGCAACCTCATAATGCTGCTCGTTAGCGGCATCGGTATCAATTGCAATAGGGCTTCTTCTTAGCTCTTCAATTAATTTTTGAAAGCGATCTTGTTGATATTCTGGATGGCTAATAAATTCGTCTTTAAGACGCTTTTTACAGAGACGACGAATACCGTAACGCACCATGAAATCAGGAAGTCTCCCCTGCTCGGAGAGTTCGATTAGCTTGCCGGCAAAGGGAATGCCAATTGCAGGTTGTTTTTTTGTTATGTTCATCTAGGCTCCCTATTAACGACCTGCATCATGAGTTTCTAGCGGGCTATTTATGCTAGCTTGTTTGCGGAAAAGAATCTGTCCGACACTGATCGCGCGCTCATCAAAAGCCCCCTCACAATAACAAAAATAGAATTCCCACATCCGCTGAAAGCTGGAGTTGTAGCCTTGCTCTTTGACTTGCTCAATATTTTCGTAGAAGCGTTTTCGCCAATCGCGCAAGGTTTGGGCATAGCTAAGCCCCATGTCGTGTACATCTTCCAGCATTAAGCGATTTCTGCTGGCGTAGTCTATGATTACGCTATAGCACGGCATAAAACCACCCGGAAAGATGTACTTTTTAATATAATCAACTTGTTTCAATGCTCTATGATACTGATCATCGTCTATAACAATTGCTTGAACTAGTGCTTTGCCTTCAGGCTTCAACAGGGAGTTTAGCTTTCTAAAATAGGTGTCGAGGTATTGATGACCCACCGCTTCGATCATTTCGATTGAAACTAATTTATCGTAGAGCCCTCCAACATCGCGATAATCTTGGAGTTTAACCGTAACTAAATCGCTTAAACCTTCTCGCACAATGCGCTCTTGGGTTTCATTAAACTGTTCTTGAGAAATGGTTACGGTGGTAACTTTGCACCCAACGACACTGGCTGCGAAACAAGCGAACCCACCCCATCCTGAGCCAATTTCGATAAGATGATCTTGCTTTTTCAATTCTAATGCAGCGCAAATTCTATGAAGCTTCCGGCATGATGCCTGATCGAGGTCATCACCTGCCTCATATAACGCGGACGAATACATCATTCGCTGATCTAGAAATAGACGAAAAAATGGATTGCCTAAATCATAATGAGTAGCTATGTTCTTCTTAGATCCACGCCTAGTATTGCGTCTAAATTTATTCCATAGGCGAAATGATGATTGAGCAAACCGCGCTAAACCGGATTCCATCTGGTTTAGCACCAATCTGTTCTTAACAAATATTCTAATTAATTTGCTCAGATCGTCAGCACTCCACAAGCCATTGAGATAAGCCTCAGCTGCCCCGTTACTGCCACTTAATGCAACCTGCGTATAGCTACTAAGGTCGTGTATTACCAAGGTGCATTGCAACGTCGCATCGCTGTTGCCTACACTAGTAGTTCCGACTGGATCTACAAGATGAATATAGCCACCTTCAAGCTTCTGAAACAATGCAATAAACTTATTACGAAAGAAACGATCAACTACGGAATTTTTTCTTGCAGCCTCTAATTGATGTCCAACAGGTGCGAAAATGGACGGTATGCTTTCGCCTTGAGGAAATTGGCTAGAGTTTACGGTGATCTGATATTTTGCAGCTGAATTAGTCATATAGTTGATATTCACATATTATTTTGGATGCGAAAAGAAAGGAACTCGCTTGAACCACAAGCACATCGCTTGATAGTAAATCGCTAAAACGGTTTTAATACATACCAATGGATAGCGAAAGGGCAGAAGGTTTGCTTGAGCGCGAGTCAAAGGCTTGCCGTTAAGCGTCATTGACGCATAAAAAATGGGTTCGTCGTTCTTAGACAAACCCATTTTAATATAAAATTCGGTATCGCTTATTCGATACTTCCATCGGTACTGGAGATCCATTGGCATAAAGGGCGAAACATGAAACTGTTTATCAAATTTAGCGACATGAAAGCCTTGACCATCTATTTCCCCATCAATAGAACCAATGTCATGCACATACGTAAAACGCTCATTCCATGGTGTGTTGTGTACTTCAGCCACGAGATAACGCAACTGACTATCTTGATAACATGCCACAAAGACAATAGGATTAAAACAGAATCCCCAATAGCTCATATTGGCCAAAAGATAAGCCTCACCACCGAATGAGTTGCCTGTGTGCTCCTTTATTGTAAAGCATACTTCTTGGTATAAACTTTGACGACCTGGAAGATAGTTTTGCCGCTTGAATTGGACCAGATTGAATCCGCCAGACGACCACCAACGACTAGCGCGGTCGAGAACACTTAGTTGCTTTATATCCACCCAAACTTGAAGCATACGATAGCGAAACTTGTGCTCAACCGGTTTAAATCGGCTATGAGTTACCCAGCCCTCGAATAATTTCAGGCTGTTCATTTTATTTGCGACCGAATTAGTTGGCTAATTTCTGCCGCGCTTCGTGCGCCATCTTCATGGAAGCCCCAACCCCAATAAGCACCAACAAAATAAGTGGCTTGCCGGCCGTCAATTAGTGACTTTTTCTTTTGCGCGGCAACACTCTCAGCCGTAAACACTGGGTGGTAATAAACTCTCTCTGCCAATATTTTGTCAGCATCTATCTTGTGTTGATTGTTCAAGGAAGTAAAAATATTTGATTCCAGCTTCAGCCCTTGAAGTAAATTCATCCAATAGTTGGCTGTGCAAACTCTCTGGGTATTCGAATCAAAATCATTCGGGACTTCAACATTCCAGCTCGCCCAAGACAAGGTGTTGGCATGCATTATCGTTTCATCAGTATGCACTATTACACGATTTTCTTCGAATGGGATAGCAGACAAAATATCTTGCTCGTCCTTACTGGGCTTATCCAATATAGCTAATGCGCTATCAGCATGCAGCGCCATTACTACCGCATCAAATTCGTTCTCATCACCGTCGACGGTAAGCACTTTAATACCTTGCCCTCGTATAATCTTATTTACCGTCGAGCCAGTTTTCCACTGCACATTTAGCTGCTCGCGCAGAGCTTTTACGTAACTGCTGGAACCGTTCTTAACGACCTGCCATTGTGGACGGTTGCGTATCTTCATTAAACCGTGACGAGAAAAGAAATCTACTAAGTGATGAATCGGAAATTGCGTGACTCGTTCAGGCGTAGCTGACCAAAGCGCACTAATCATTGGCAGCAAGTGGTCATTAATGAACCCTTTACTGTATTTTTTTTCCTTTAGATATTCAGCGACAGTTTTTTTTGTATCGTTAATTCTAAGGACTTTTGGTGCAGTCTTATAGAACCGAACAATATCGAAGATCATGTGATAGAAACTGAAGCTAAATAAATTACCGCGCTGACAGAAAAGCTTGTTAGGATTGGTCGCGTTATAGACCACATTGGACCGCCGGTTATACGCTGAAAAGCTCATATTGGTAGCTTGCGATTCAACACCAATTGAATCTAACATCGCACAGAAATTCGGATAGAATTCTCGGCAAAAAATAATAAAGCCGCTATCAATATTTACTGTCTGATTGTTTACTATCAACTGATGTGTGTCGGTGTGGCCGCCGACATAATTTTCTTTCTCGAAGAGCGTAACTTGGTATTCGTCATGCAGGTGATATGCGGCACTTAGACCCGATATACCTGCCCCAATTATAGCTATACGTTTTTTAATCGCCATACTGGCTCAAATTCGCTCTCTGTAATGCTGAACTACACGGTGAAATCTTAAATCTATTCTAAATTGCCAAGATTTAGATAGAAAATTTCTCTAAAGTATTTAATAAGCCAGCTAGCCCTAAGTTTTGCTCATTAGAAAATAGAGACGCAGCGAGCGAACATAGGATTTGTCCAAAACGATAGTTACGCTCTTTTTGGTATAAAAGATCACTTTTCTTTGAGTGTTTGATATTGCCTGCGCTTAAGAATCTTCTCAATGGCCGCCGGGTTTTCCACACCGGCGATCTTCTTGACTGGGCCTTGGCAATTTTTACAGACTTCGATATCGATGTAGAGCTCACGTTTCAACCTTTGCATTCAGGTCAACGATGCATGTCGCTCTACTTGCTATATACGCATCCAAACTGTCATGAAACTAAGCTGAGTCATGAGTCTAGCTTCCCTAACTGGCTTGAAGGAAACGAGTTTAAAAGCATTCGCGATGCCACAAGCTCGTCACGCCCCTAAGTTGATTTCACCACAGCCTGCGCCATTCAGCTTTTTAAACTAGTGCGGGCACCTCTAGATTAAGGGACTTTGTGAAGCGTCACAACTAGCCTTCTAAATTCCGTGAACCCAACTTGCCAATTACCAGCACAATTTGTAGCATGCGCCGCTATGGATACGTTAAAAAACCACCAGATTGAGTCTGCTGAGATCGTAGTTCCCTGCGAAAATTTAGCGGAAAATCTAGCTTTCCTTGCCGAGACTCTGGAATTTCGCCTGCTCACTGTTTATCCAGCTGATGCGCCAAGAGTTGCAGTTCTCAGCGGTTACGGCTGCCGCATTCGGCTTGAAGAACAAGCCGGCGCCGCGCCTGTTTCGCTGCATCTGCTGTGCAAAGAAACTGATATTGCCTCCCTGAGTGCAAAGAAAATTGTGCCGCCTAATGGTATACGATTAGAATTCGAAGCCACAGATGCCTCGCCTTATGTCCCAGATTTACTACCTTCGCTTACTGTGCGAAAAGCTGACCAATCCAATTGGGGAGTTGGCCGTGCAGGCATGCAATACCGTGATTTGATTCCCGATCGCTGGGGTGGTGCCTACATAGCCTCACATATTCGCATTCCCCAGGGCGGTCCTGTTGCTGACTATGTTCACTTTCATGACATTATTTTTCAGTTGATCTATTGCTATAAGGGTTGGGTGCGCGTTGTCTATGAAGATCAAGGACCTGCGTTTGTGATGCATGCCGGTGACTGTGTATTGCAGCCGCCACACATTCGTCATCAGGTACTGGAGTGTTCAGATGAATTCGAAGTGATCGAGGTAGGCTGCCCCGCCGAACATGCAACACAGGTTGATCACGAAATGACATTGCCTACGCAGCAGCATAAAGCCCATCGAAAATTCAGTGGTCAAGACTTTTGCTTTCATCAATCCGCCAGTGCCCATTGGTCTGCCTGGAGCTCTACCGGCTTCGAGAGGCGCGATACCGGTATAGCTAGAGCAACAAGCAACAGAGCATCTGTAAGCGTTGTTCGGCCTGAACCAGGGACACATTCGGCTCAATGCTCTCACAGTGCCGAGCTACTATTTCTATTTATCTTGCAGGGATCGATGACCCTGGAATGCCCCAACAATGAATTCTCGCCATTACTTGCTGGAGATGCCTGCACAATTCCTCCAGGAACAGATTACCAGCTCTCAATCTGCTCACCTGATCTAGAGTTCTTGGAAGTCACATCATCTGGATAAAGCTTAACTACTAGAAGCTCTCCGAAAACCCAGTTAGTAAATCCACTAGCACAATTGTTATAGCGATGGGTGCAACATAGCGATTTGCAAATCGCCAAAATATTCGCCAGAGTTCACTACTGCTTGAAAATTCCTGATCAGCCGTCGACCGGTTCAGCATCCAGCCAACAAATACGGCGATGAGCAATGCATTGATCGGTAAAAATACATTCGCCACGGCGAAGTCTAATGTATCGAATACTGTTCCCTCAATACCGAAAAAACCGAGAGGACTATAGTCAGCGAGAATATTGAAAGAGAATACCGAGCCCATCCCAAGCAACCAAACGCCGACGCCGGCGCAGCGTGCCAGCAACTTACGCTGGCCCGGCCATCTTTCCTCTAGCCAGGCAACCGATGGTTCAAGCATTCCAATCGCGGTTGTGTAGGCAGAGAAAAACAGCAGCAGGAAAAACACTACGCCGATAAAGTGGCCACCAGGCATGTTGCCAAAAGCGATAGGCAGTGTCTGGAATACTAAACCTGGGCCACTGCCTGGGTCGAGCTGATTTGCGAATACGATTGGGAAAATGGCCAAACCTGCGAGCATAGCCGCCAAAGTGTCGCCTATGCAGATGATGGCCGCGGACTTTGGAATCGAATAATCGCTGGGCATATAAGCGGCGAAGGTGATCAACAGCCCGACACCGACAGCGAGCGAAAACAACGCTTGGCCTAAGGCAATTAGGACAGAGCCGTAGGTGAGTTCGCTGAAATCCGGTTTAAACATAAATTCGAGTGCGGCAACAAAACCTGTACTAAACATTCCGTAAACAACCAAAATGAGAATGACTCCGAACAAGGCTGGCATCATGATTTTTGCCATACGTTCTATGCCGCTATTGAGCCCTTTCGCGATTACCCATACCGTCATTGCCACAAAGGCAGCGTGCAGCAGTACCTGGACGAAGGCTTGTTCCATACGTTGATTAAATACCGTCTGAGATTTACCGGCATCAAAGCCCTCAAACGCATTACGTACTGCAAGCCCTAGATAATCGAGGGCCCAAGCAGCGATTACGGCGTAGTAACTCAGAGCTACAAAGGGAACGATTAGGCTAAGCCAGCCGATTACGCGCCACCATGGCGACGCGTTCTCGGACTGTATGAGACTGGCTATGGAATGAACGGCGCTGCCACGGCCTCGGCGCCCTAGCAACATTTCACCGGCGATTATTGGGAGTCCAAGCGCAAAGACAAAACCAAGATAGACCAGAACAAATCCGCCACCACCATTTTCGCCGGCGATGTACGGAAAACGCCACAAATTTCCGAGACCAATAGCCCCACCAACTGTGGCCAGGAGAAATGCCGATCGGCTCGACCATGTCGCGGAAGGGTTCGGATTAGGTTCCATAACTACTGTTGAGTGTCCAACCACTGAAAAAACTCAACGGTATAGCCACCTGGATCTTCTAGTATGAAACTGCGTATGCCGCCGCCGTCGCCTATGTCTTTGAGAAAACTAACACCACTTCGGTCCTTCACTCGGTCATGCCAAGCATCCACCTCCCTAGTAACAAGGCTGACCATAACTGCATTAGTCGATTGCGGTGTGTGCCATGCGCCCTCACTGTCTGCCACGACACCAACTGAGCTTGAAGGGCCGGTCTTGAAAAATTTAATCCACGGTAAATCAAACTCCAATTCCAATCCCAAAGTAGTGGCATAAAATTGAATTGCAGCATCGAAGTCATCGTAGTACAACATAGTAACTTGCGAATCGAGTGACGGTATCGCCGTTGACGCTGCACACTCTGAGTTTTCTGCAGCGTCGGCAAAGACGGAAATTTCTAACTTAGTCGTCGCAGCACGGGTGGTGAAAGCCGGCACATTGTCGAACTCAGTGGTATCGTCAAGAATCGCGTGTTCCACACTCAAGGTGTAGGTCTGTCCAGCTTGCAAGAGATCGCCATCAATTGTGAATGATCTTGCGGCGAAGTTTAGATAAGGTGTTTGCTCAAAAGGTCTTCCACTATGTGCAATTCGATTCTCGTCAGCGTCGGTGAGAATGACAAAAATAAGATCATCGAGTATGCCATTGGGATCGGCGCGCCCTCCTTCGAATGTGTCCCAATCAACGACAGCGTTGACGCTAGGAAGTAACTCTGTGCAATGCGACTTGCCTGCTTGGGTGACAGATATTTTGGGCGGGACGGGCAAGCCTCGATTATCGAATTCAAGGATAACGTCCTCGACATTGCCACTGGGGGTATCAAATGACACCAAGAATTTTCCGTCAGGATAGCGCGCCTGTAAATCGGTCAATTCGGTGAACCTATCTTCTCCAGCTAACAGTAAGATATTGTCGCGACTGCCGTCTTGCGCTTCACGCATGTCTTCAAATTCTAGCCGTTCGCCTGTAGGCAGAATTAGACTCGCATTCTCAGCGTTTCCCTGCGCTTTCATGAAGACTTCTGAGAAAAACGAATAATCGATGGGTAACCGTTCTCCTGTGGATTGCTGAGAAAAGTTGGCGTGTTTGCCGATAACGAAAAAAGTGACGTCTTCGTTCTGAGCATTAGCAGCCGAGGCGACGACCGAAATTAGAAATATTATGCAGCTTGGTATGGTAATTTTTTTCATCTGAATCCCCTCACGAACTGATAGTATCCTGAAATAGTGAATATGTAGTCGTATTGCCGCAAATAATCGTAATTGTTGGGATTCAATGAACGCTGATTAGCTAAACCACTAAGCAATCAGTGTCGCTCTACTTGCTATATACTCATCCAAACTGTCATGAAACAAGGGCTTACATGATTAAATGCGTCGCAATTTTCCTTGTTTCAATTAGTACACTTTCGGCATGCTCTGAAGGTGAGAATCCGCCCAGCGCCCCTGCTGACTTCGCGGATTATGTAACCATCGGAAAGTCCGTAAACACGAGACAAGAACGCTCTGGTGAACTACAACTTCTTAACACGGTATTTTTTGCCGAAGTTTTTCAGACCAAAGAAGCGGTAGATGCAGGCGGCATGATTACCAACACCACTCTGACTGGCGCTGGTAATGCTCAAGACGGTCTATCTCTTTCTGATGAAATGACTCCGTATTTAACAGGTGCCCGAACCTCAACCATCGAAGAATTGGATCGAATATTTCCAGATAGCACTTATTATTTTAATTTTAATACACCCAATGGAAATATTCGACAGCTTCCAGCACGATTTACTCGCAACGCTGGTGAAAGCCTAAACCCCGGCCCTATTACATTGTCATTAACTCAAGGCGGGATAATCGCCAATCCAAATGCAGTAGATCCGAATCAAGATCTCGTCGTTTCATGGAGCTCATTTGAAAAGGGCGCGGCCGATCCTGACAATATTATTGATGACATGATCTATGCCATGTTTGGAAATTGTATGGGCGTAGAAACTGTCCATAGCGGCCATGCATTCGATGAAGGTGCGCTTACCTATGTTGAAAGTGATTTCACAATACCGGCAAGCGCGCTACACGCTGGACAATCTTCTATGCTTGAGGTGGAGCATTCCAATATGGAAACAGATGTCGTTAAGGGTATAGAAATCATTGTGACCTACGCCGCATCTACCTTCCTTGATATCCAAATTACTGGTGAGAACGTGCAAAACCTTAGCTGTCCTTCTGTACCCTACGCTTTTGATGGCGGCGCCAGTGATCGCGAACGAGCGCCAGAGTAGCTTTGCCATTCTAAAAGAAGAGCCTCTATCCTCGTATTAGTCTGTTGGGAAACAATAGACCGTGCCAGCGATTAACTTAGCAAGCCTGCGATGGCTCCAGTCATACACGTAGCGAGTGTACCCGAGATCAACGATTTCGGAGCGAGCTCTACTATTTCTGTTGCCCGCTGCGGGCACATGCCACTCAGCCCCGCAATCATGATGCCCAAGCTGCCGAAGTTGGCAAAGCCACAAAGCGCGTAAGTCATAATTACTGTCGATTTTGGGGACAGACTGCCAGCTGGTAATTCCGCCAACGCCAGAAATGCTAGCAGTTCATTCAGGACAGTCTTGGTGCCCATCAGAGAACCTGAAATCTGCGCCTCGGACCAGGGTATACCCATTAACCAAGTAAGCGGTGCAAACACATATCCAAACAGTCGTTGCAGAGTAAGCGAGGCGTCCCCAGGAAAAGGAATTAGTGAGAAAAGACTATTTAAGAGAGCCACCAAAGCAACCAGCACCAATAACATTGCACCCACACTCACCATTAGGCGCACGCCATCGTAGGTGCCCTTGGTGATCGCATCCATCAGGCTCGTATACTCGACTTTCAGCTGTATTTCCTCGCTGGTCGCCGCGCTCGATTGCGGCACCATGATCAGCGCGATCATAATTGCAGCCGGCGCACTAATAACCGAAGCCGTGATGATATGGCCCAGCGGGTCATCCAAGGTTCCCTGTAGGATTATCGCGTAGAACACCATGACCGAACCTGCGATGGTGGCCATGCCGCAAGACATTACAACGAAAAGTTCGCTACGCGTTAGCACGGCTATATAGGGACGAATTAGCGCGGGAGACTCAACCATGCCAATGAAAATGTTGGCGGCACTACTAAAGCCAACCGCTCCACTCACATTCAAACTCTTTCGCAGAACAACGGAGAAGCCCTTGATGATGATTGGTAAGACGCGATAGTGCCAGAGGATTGCTGAGAGGACGGTGAACATTAGCACCAGCGGCAGAATTCGGAAGGCCAATATCATTGTAGCGCCAGGCTCGCTGATGGAAAACGGATAGTCTACATTGAGCGGGTCGCCACCAAGATAGCCAAAGATAAACAGCGTGCCGCTCTCGGTTGCATTAACTACAGCATTGACTCCGCTATTTATTAGACCCAGCATTTGTTGCAGAAAATTGAGATTAAATACAGCGAAGGCAAAAAGGAATTGCAGACCCAAGCCTGCTACTAAAAGTCGCCATCCAGGCAGCGTGCGCTGCTCGCTAAGAACAACAGCAATTGCAACAAAGACACCAATACCAAATAGCGCTTGTAAAACTAAAAATAAATCCATGGACGATTAGACTCTTTTATTCTCCGCCCTAAGGCAGTGTAAGGGGCTTGTTTGCAGAACTGTCTTGATCAAGCAGCCAATCAACCAAAGGCTGTCGATAGTGTATCTCGGTATCAAAACCAGCGGAATCGAATTTTGCAATGGCATCGTATCCCGCGCCTCCCTCATACATGAAACTGTTTATTAATACGCGGTACGTCTGGTCTGCGTCGATTAGCCGTCCCGTCTTTGCCAGCAGCCAATCATTCTCAGTGCGAATTAGACCAGTAACAAATGGGCTCTGCCCTGCCGCAAGCACCTGCAAGACTTCGGCGCCACTTAACTCCACAGCGTAGATCGTGTTTTCGAAGGGCAGCAATCCAACTATGTCGGCAAGGGTCACCTCTCCTTGCGGGAGGGGCGCACGTAAAGCGAGTCGGTTATTTATAGCTATAGCAGCAGCGCTATCGATCTGTAACCAACTCTCGACTACAGCGCGTTGCAATCGATCATCGTTTGCCAGGTACTCTCGCGAACTGAAACCCAATAGCGCGCTCAACTCCACCTCGGTTGCTGCGCGCCATTTCGCAACAAGCCGCGCTACAGCTTCATCACTGCTGCCCGCCTCATTTTTCTCAGTCGAGAAGCTGGAATTGATCAAACTATCCCGGCCAAGATCGTATTCAAAATGCGCTCGCGCATAACTGCGAAAGTGGCCATTACTTTCAAGAAGAATGGTCTTGCCTATTCTTTCTGCGACCAGCTCATTGCAATGCCCGCCTCCCATGAGGCTAATATTCAGATCAGCCACAGCCGCAGCTAGAGGGCGTAACGCTGCCATACAGACATGAGCCACGACGAAAATGAGGTCCGAATCCTCCGCCTCCAGTTGCTCCACGGTTTCGCGCAGTACGCTCTCATAATCTAGAAAAGAGAGATCGACAATATTAATTGGGTTTGTAGTGCTTGGCGTGTTAGTTGTAGACAGCCCGATAATTCCGATGGTCAGATCATTCACCACGGTTGTGGTAAACGCCAGAATACCTAATTCAGATGGCAGAGTTTCGCTAGCTTTCCATTGAATATTGGCCGCCAGATAAGGAAAGTTAGCCTGACGGATACGCTGTTCCAAGTTATCCAGACCGAAATCGAATTCATGATTGCCAATGGCGCTAGCGTCATAGCCCATGGTATTCATCACTTCCACCATGCCCTCGCCTTCGAACCAAGTTGAGATGGCCGGCCCTGTCCAATGATCGCCTCCACTGAGCAAGAGAAAGGGCCCGTCTTCGCTATAGCCCTCCTTCTCACGCCACAGGCCCAGAAGATCTGCGGCTCCACGCCCGGACTCTCGCCCTTCCATCCAGCCATGCTCGTCGTTGCTATACAGCACGGTCAACTCGCGAACACCCGAACTAGCACTCGACTCTAAAGAGGAGGAACGAAGGGATGAACTGCAAGCCAGCAGCAGTGGGAGGGCGAGTAATAGCAGAAGGAATAAGCGCATTGAGCCGAGTCTATCACAGGAATTTCGATGATTACCTTCCGAAATACCCGGGGTTACTTATTGCGAGAAGTGGTTAATTCGCTTACCGTATTTGCTTCTAATGGTGACAGCGATGAAACTCGACAGTTCTAACTTTCCAATCTACTTGCCAGAAAAAGAACAGACCTCTGTCTTGCGCCTAGGTTTTGAGAACTGTAGCGCAGATGACTGGATATTTTCGGCCAATGATCTAAACGTCTTTCAAAGACACAAGACAGAGCTGAGGAGTTCACGAAGCGAAGAATGCTTTGCACAAACTCAGGGTTCGGTAGCCGCTCAATGCGAATTTCATGATTTCCTCTTACTACATCTGTTAACAAAACCTACGTCAGGTTATTCCAGGATAGATAAGCAGCTCATCCATGACCAAGAGAAACTCGCATGGAAAATAGAAGTTAAAAACCTTTGGCAGGCTTCGCTGTGGGTGCCCGAAGATTTTTGTCTGCTGGAAAATAAAGAAAACGACTACGTAATGACCGCCGCCAGCGTCTGCTCACCTAGTAACTGGATTCTGCGGAAGAAGATTGAGCAGACGGTCGACTTCATCCATGACCCTGTGCCTGATTACAACAAGCTCCTTAGCGAGAGAGTAAATCGGTTTCTAGAGGGCCTGCCCAGCGGTCGGGTCTTGCTGCGTTATAACTGGTCGATTCAATCGGACAACGAACTCTTTTGGCGCGACGATCTAAACCCCAATTCCGGTATTGTGAATAGCAGCAATCCAAATCTTTACTGGCGCATTGAACGGCAAACCTTCGTTCGACTTCCAGCGAGCGGGGCAATCGTCTTTGGAATCAGAGTTTTCCTACATAGCTTCGACAGCCTTCGAAATATTGAAGGCTTTCATCAGTCAATAGAACAGCTGTTTACCCAGTTGCCTGAGACCCAGAAATGCTACAAGGGGCTAGCGACTTAAATATACCTAGAAAAAGTACACAACTAAAAGATCGTTTAGACTATAATCTACCTCTTTAAAGCGGCACCGTGTACAAGAAATAGTTGAACGATGCGACAGTTTTTTGTCGAAACCCCGTACTACTCTAGTGAACCCACTACATTCGATTGTCAGAAAAGGTCTCCACATGAATCTCAGCAGCCTAGCTAGCATGGCTCCAGTCAAATTGTGCCTAGTATTTGCTGTAAGCTTTTTACTTTCAGTACAATCTGCCTCAGCAACCACGGTCCGCGTAATCACCTCCCTAGGAGACTTCTCAATAGAGCTGTTTGACGAAGTCGCGCCGATTACCGTTGCCAACTTTTTAAACTATGTAAACTCTGGCCGCTTCAATAGCACGGTGATACATCGTTCCGTGTCGAATTTTATCGTTCAGGGAGGTTCATTCAGCTTCGATGCAAGC
>Ga0209632_10000766_pt1 | contig 33225 bp, 39 predicted proteins | sample COG_10_FD_184754 | JGI IMG/M metagenome (GOLD analysis project Ga0209632, IMG submission 184754) | Pelagic Microbial community sample from North Sea - COGITO 998_met_10 (SPAdes) (version 2) | ecosystem: Environmental > Aquatic > Marine > Neritic zone/Coastal water | place: Helgoland, sampling... | reverse complement strand
TTACTTAAAAGACTATATTCACCTGAAACCTGATAAGCCAAAACTGGAATTTTGAAATTATCTTTTACTGTTCTGATTATGTCTAGATAAGGCATTCCTGGTTTAACCATTATCATGTCTGCACCTTCTTTAATGTCTAAAGCAACTTCTCTTATAGCTTCATTGCTATTTCTAAAATCCATTTGGTAGTTTTTTTTGTTACCTTTTAATAAACCTTTTGAACCAACGGCATCCCTAAAAGGACCGTAAAAACTGGAGGCATATTTAACTGCATAAGAAAGTATTTGGACCATTTCATGACCCTCTTTATCTAAGGCCTTTCTAATTTTTCCAATTCTTCCATCCATCATGTCTGAGGGTGCTAGTACATCGCAACCAATTTGAGCTTGCAGTAATGATTGATTTATTAAAACCTCAATAGTTTCATCATTTAATACATAACCTGATTTTAATAATCCATCATGTCCATGTGAAGTGTAGGGGTCTAAAGCTACATCACACATAATACCAATTTCATTTCTGTATCTTTTTTTAATATATTGAATGGCTTTACAAACTAGATTGTTTTCATTTAAGGCTTCAGTTCCAATTTCATTCTTCTTTTTTGTATTTGTATAAGGAAACAATGCAACCATAGGTATTTTATTTTTGATTGCTTTATCTACAATCATGCCAAGTTTATCTATTGTATATCTGTAGACATCTGGCATTGTTTTGATTGATTGTTTTGTATTTTTTCCATCTATCAAAAATATAGGTAATATAAAATCGCTTGAAGAAAGGCTATTTTCTTGAATCAGTCGTCTAGACCAATCATTCTTTCGACTGCGTCTAAGTCTCAAATTTGGGTAATTTCCTGTTATCATTTTTTTTAATCTGTTTATAAAATGCGACAAATGTATTATACAAATATATCTCAAAAAAGGTAATAAACAAATTATATGATGTTAGATTTTAGCGATTTTCAAAAACAAGATCTCAAGTTTGATATTAATGAACTTCAAAAAGCGTACCATGAAATATTAAAGATTAGAAATTTTGATGGCCCTGAAGGAATTTCAAATTTTGGTGCTATTTCATTAACACAAATACCTGGGGATCCAGATTCAATCACAGGTCATAAAGCTAGAGGAGTTTTTTGGACAAAGCCAGATTCAACGGGAAAAGAAGTTCTTAGAGACGTAAAAATTGATGAAGCTGCTTACTCAGAATTTATAGATGATTATAAAAATACATATTTTAAGGAAGTCTTTGATGCGCTTTCTTCAAAATATAAATTGGGTAGAGTTAGAATTTTATTGAAAGAACCAAGATCAACATTAAGTTGGCATAGAGATCCAGAACCTAGATTACACATTCCGATCATTACTAACCCTGGTTCAATAATGGTAGTAGATAATGTTGCTAAACATTTACCAGCAGATGGTTCTGTTTGGATAACTAATAATACCAAATATCACAATGCCTTTAATGGTGGAGAAGAAAATAGAATCCATTTAGTTGCTTGTGTTTTAAATCACAAATTTAACTAATTTGAAAAAAATATTTTTATCATCTGATCATGCTGGTTATAAATTAAAAGAATCTATAAAACTTCATTTAGATAAAAAAAAAATTAGATATACAGACTTAGGTCCTTATAGTGATGATAGAGTTGATTATCCTGATTATGCTCATAAAGTTGCAAAAAAAGTTAAAACAAATAATAATTATGCTGGCATACTAGTTTGTGGTTCGGGCATGGGAATGAATATTGCTGCAAATAGACATAAAAATATACGTGCTGCTCAATGTTTTAATTTAAAATCAACAAAATTATCAAGATTGCATAACGATGCAAATATCATTACATTGGGATCAAGACTTCTAACAAAAAAAAATGCTTTAAACTGTGTTAGTGTTTTTTTAAGTACAAAATTTGAAGGTGGAAGGCACGCAAAAAGAATTAAAAAGATTTAATTATGTCTAGTGAAAAGAATTACTTAAATAATAATTATAAAAGTTTTTTTGAAGATAGCTTATCAGTTACTGACCCGGAACTTCATAAAGCAATTACTGATGAATTAAAAAGACAGCAACAACACATAGAATTAATAGCCTCTGAAAATATAGTTTCTCAAGCTGTACTAGAAGCTCAAGGTTCTGTTTTAACTAATAAATATGCTGAAGGTTACCCTGGAAAAAGATATTATAATGGTTGTGAACATGTTGATGTTGCAGAAAATTTAGCGATCGAAAGATTAAAAAAGTTATTTGATTGTAAATTTGCTAATGCTCAACCACACTCTGGAGCTCAAGCAAATGGTGCTGTTTTTTTAGCATTATTAAATCCAGGTGACACTTTTATGGGTATGAGTTTAAACTCTGGCGGGCACATTACACATGGGTTAAAAATTTCAATGTCAGGTAAATGGTTTAATCCAATAGGATATGATGTTGATAAAAGGTCAGAACTTATCGACTATGATAATGTTGAGAAATTGGCGTTAGAGCATAAACCAAAACTTATAATTTGTGGTGGAAGCGCTTATTCTAGAGTGATTGATTTTAAAAGATTTAGAGAGATAGCAGATAAAGTTGGTGCATATTTAATGGTCGATATGGCTCATTTTTCAGGTTTAGTTGCTGGTAAAGGTTATCCTAATCCATGTGAGTATGCTCATGTGGTAACATCTACAACACATAAAGTTTTTAGAAGTGCAAGAGGTGGAATTATTTTAACAAATCATGAAGACCTAGCTAAAAAATTTAACACAGCTGTATTTCCTGGTTACCAAGGTGGACCATTAATGCATGTAATCGCAGCTAAAGCTGCAGGCTTTTTAGAGGCATTAAGACCAGATTTTAAAGATTATATTAAATCAGTTTTAGCTAACGCAAAGATTTTATCTGAAACACTTAAGAATAATGGTTTTAAGATTTATTCTGGAGGTACAGATACACACTTAATGTTGGTTGATCTAAGACCTTTCAATGTTAAGGGTAATTTAACAGCTGAAAGTCTTTCTAATGCTAACATCACTTGTAATAAAAATGGAATACCATTTGATTCAGAAAAACCAATGATTACATCGGGTATAAGGCTAGGTACACAGGCAGCAACAACCAGAGGTTTTGGATTAAAAGAATTTGAAAAGGTGGGTGAACTAATAACCAAAGTTGTAAAAGGTTTATCTGAAAATCCTAATGATAATAGTAAAATTGAAGAAGAGGTTCGAAATGAAGTTATAGAGCTTACATCCAACTTTCCAATATATAAGAATTTAAAATAATGATTTGTTCAATTTGTAAAAAAGGTGAAACTTCAGTGGTTGACTCTAGACCCACTGAAGATGGTACAGCAATAAGAAGAAGACGACTTTGTGTGTGCGGAGCAAGATTTACTACATTCGAAAGAGTTCAATTTAGAGAGATAATGGTTGTAAAGAAAAATGGAAGAAAATCATCTTTTGATAGAGATAAGCTATCAAAATCTATTTATATAGCACTTAAGAAAAGACCTATAGATACAGAAACAGCAGAAAAATTTATAAGTAAAACCTCAAGAGCTCTTGAGGAACTTGGGCAAAGTGAAATTTCATCAAGTATTATAGGAACTATGGTTATGGAGGGCTTAAAGGAGCTTGATCCAGTTGCTTATGTTAGATTTGCCTCTGTATATAGAAACTTTAGAGAAGAGAAAGATTTTGTACAATTCGTGGACAAATTAGATGTCTACAAGAAAAGATAAATTTTCCATAAAAGATAAAACTTATATGAAGCTAGCCTTAAGCCTGGCAAGCTCTCGACATGGACATACAGGAGTTAACCCATCAGTTGGTTGTGTAATTGTTAAAAATGATGAAATTATTTCAATAGGTCAAACAGGTTATGGAGGCACACCACATGCTGAATATAATGCTATTAAAAACTCAAATATAAATTTAAAAGGTTCAAAAATGTATGTAACCCTAGAACCTTGTAACCACTATGGAAAAACACCACCGTGCACAAACTTAATTATTAAAAAGAAAATAAGTGAAGTTTTTTATTCAATAGAAGATATTGATAGAAAAGTTAAAGGTAAAAGTTTCAATATTCTGGGATCTAAAAATATCATTGTTAAAAAGGGGTTACTTAATAAAGATGTAAATAATTTTTATTCAATTTATTTTTTTAATAGAAAAAAAAAAATACCATTTGTTACTGGTAAAATTGCTACATCAAAAAATAACATAATTTATAGTACAAAATCAAAAAGAATTACTGATTTACATTCAGATAAATTGACACATTTTTTAAGATATAAAAATGATTCTATAATGATTTCATACAAAACTTTAAATAAAGATAATCCAAAATTAAGCTGCAGGTTAAATGGATTGAAAAAATTTTCACCTAAAAGAATTATTTTAGATAATAATTTAGATACAAAAATAAATTCATATATATTTAATACTGCTAACAATCAAAATACAATTGTTTTTTACAATAAAGCAAATAAACAAAAAATTACTATATTCAAAAAAAAGGGTATTCAATTAATCAAATCAAATTTAAATAAAAAAAAATATTTTGATTTGAAATTAGTTCTTAAAAAACTTTATAAAACAGGAATTAGGAATGTATTGGTTGAGGGAGGTGATGATTTATCGGGAAGTTTTTTAAAAGAAAAACTATTTAATCAATTTTATCTATTTAAAAGTCCTAAAATTTTGGACAAATCCGTAGCCCATAAAGATTTTAATCATTTTAAATATTTGATAAATAACTATAGAACTAAATCTAAGATTAATAAAACATTAAGTAAAGATACGATAACCTTATATAAAAAATAGATATGTTTAATGGAATAATTTTTAACCAAGGTGTTATAAAAAGAATTAGCAAAAGAGACAGAGGTGTTAATTTGTTTATAAATTCAAATTTGAAATTAACTAAAAAAGATATCGGTGTTTCGGTTGCTTCAGATGGTGTTTGTTTAACTTTAATAACAATGAAAAATAAATTAATGGAATTCTATTTATCTGATGAAACAATACAAAGGTCAAAATTTAAGTTTTTAAAAATTAATGATAAAATAAACCTTGAACTCCCATTAAAATTTGGTCAAAAGATATCTGGTCACATTTGTCAAGGTCATGTTGATACGGTTGGTAAAATTTCTGCTATTAAAAAAATTGATAAGTCTTATTTATTTGATTTCGAAATAGTCAAAAAAGAAAGAAAAAATTTGATAGAAAAGGCCTCTATTTGTATTAATGGAATTTCTCTAACAATTTCCAAAGTAACCAAAAAAGGATTCCAAGTTTGGGTTATTCCACATACTTTCAAACTCACAAATCTATCTACATTAAAAAAGAATAGCCTAGTTAATATAGAGATAGATATCTTATCCAAATACGTTAGAAATTATTTTAATGAAAAAAAATAATTATGCATCCATCGAAAGTATAATTAATACTGCAAAGAAGGGTGGTATGTTTATCTTGGTTGATGATGAAAAGAGAGAAAATGAAGGTGACTTAATTATATCAACGACTGACACTAATGCTAAGAATATAAATTTTATGGCCAGATATGGTCGTGGATTAATTTGCCTTGCACTAGATAGTGTTCAAGCAAAAAGATTAAATTTATCTTTGATGTCACCAATAAATCAATCAAGAAATAAAACTGCTTTCACAATTTCTATAGAAGCAAAAAAAGGAATAACAACTGGAATTTCAGCTAAAGATAGAGCAAAGACAATTAAAATTGCATCAAAAAAAAATGTAAAAAAAAAAGATATTGTCTCACCTGGTCATATTTTTCCAATTATTGCTAAAGATGGTGGAGTTTTAGTTAGAGCAGGTCATACTGAAGCTTCTGTAGATATTTCAAAACTTGCTAAAAAAAATAATTCAGCCGTTATATGTGAAATCATGAATGAAGATGGCACAATGGCGAAAGGTCAAGATTTATTCAATTTTGCAAAAAGACATAATTTAAAAATAGGAAAAATCGAAGATCTTATTGCCTATCGTTTAAAAAAAGAAAAATTAATTAAACTTAAAAAACAATCTGATATTGAGGTTAAAAATCAAAAATATAAAATTAGAATCTATGAAAATCTTTTAGATGGTTCCGAACATTTTGCTTTAATTAAAGGTAACCTTGAAAAAAAAACAGTGCCAAGAGTTAGAGTGATTTCATCAAATGTAGTTCAAAATTATTTAATTAATCAACAATTGCCAAATTCATTTAATAAAACTTTAAACTATTTTAAAAAATTTAATAATTGTGTTTTAGTATTTATCAAAGATACAAATTTAAGATCTGTTACACAAACCCTCAAAGATTATAAGAATAAAGATTTTTATAAAAAAGGTAATGATAAACTTATAAGAAATTATGGTATTGGTGCCCAAATTATTAAAGATTTAAAGATTAAAAATATGATATTGATTACTAAATCTCCTAAAAAAGTTATTGGTTTAGAAGGTTATGATATAAAGATAACTAAACAGGAAATAATTTAATGAAAAAAAAATATTTAATAGTAATCGCCGATTATTATAGTGGTATATCTAAAGGCCTACTTAAAAGTGCTAATGACTCTTTACCTAAGTCAGCCTCAATCAAAATTATTTACGTTCCTGGTGTTTTTGAAATACCAGTGACAATTTCTAAAAATATAAAAAAATATGATGGTTTTTTAGCGTTAGGTTGTGTGATCAAAGGTCAAACTCCACATTTTGATTTTATATCTCAAGCCTCGACAGATGCAATAATGCGGTTGGCTATAGAATGTAAAAAACCAATTGGAAATGGAATTATTACTTGTTTAAATATGAAGCAAGCCACAGCAAGAAAAAATAAGGGTAAAGAAGCAGCTGATGCTGTAATATCAGTTCTTTCACAAAAATAATGAAAACTTCATACAATCCAAGTCAAAGTCCTAGAGTAATAATTATACAAAAACTTTATGGTAAATTTTTCAATGAAGATACAGATTTAACCTTTTCAAAACATAGATTTAAAAAATTTATTAAAGATGTAGTTTTAGGTACAATTGAAAGAGATGAACTGATTAAAGATGAATTAAAAAATCATCTTAGTGAAGATTTACATTTAACAAGCTTAGATAAAGTATTTCAAGTAATTGTTAAATCTGCAATATTTGAGTTTTTATACAAACCTAAAATTTCAACTAGAATAATTATTAAGGAATATCTTGATGCTTCAAACTTTTTTTTAGAAGATGGGCAAACTAAATATTTAAATGCTATATTAGATAAAATAGCTAAAAAAATTAGAACAACTAATGCATGAATTTGAATTAATTAAAAATTATTTTCAAAAACTTTCTAAAAAATCTTTAAATGCGTTAAATTTAAATGATGATGTTTTCTTCGATAAAAATAAGAAATTAGTAGTTTCTGTAGACACATATATTGAAGGTAATCATTTTTTAAATTTTAAAAAACCAGATTTAGTTATTAAAAAAATATTAAGATCCTCAATTTCTGATCTTATTTGTAAAGGTGTTAAACCAAAATATTATTTCCTTTCTGGATCTGGGAATAAAAAAACTTTTTCTAAATTAAATTTATCAAAAATTAGCAAATCACTAAATCAAGAACAAAATAAATATAAGATATTTTTAAGTGGGGGTGATACAGTTTTTTCAAATAAACTTAGTTTTACAATTACATCCATTGGTTTTAGCAATGAAATTATTTATCGAAACAAAGCTAAAATTAACGATGATATTTATGTTACTGGAAATTTAGGAGATAGTTATATGGGCTTATTAGTTTTAAAAAATAAAATTAAACTTAATAAATTATTAGGTAAATATTTTACTAAGCAATACTTTATGCCAAATATTCAGCTAAAATTAGTAAATCATATTAAGAAATTTGCTAATACTTCTATTGATATATCAGATGGTCTTTTGACAGACCTTGATAAGATAATTAATACTCAAAAGCTTTCTTACAAACTTGATTTAAAAAAAATACCAATTTCAAATAACTTAAAAAAAATAATTGATTTGAGAAAATTATCTAAAATTAACTACATTTCTAATGGTGATGATTATCAGATCTTATTTACTGCTTCTAAAAATAACAAAAGAATCATTGAAAGAATATCTTCTAATTATAGAATTAAAATCACACAAATTGGATCAATTGAAAGTTTTACTAAAAAATCATCTATTATTGATGATAAAAACAGGGTAATTGCCCTTAAAAATAAGGGTTATTTCCATAAGTTTTAGAAAGTTAGATATTGCCTTTTATAGCTTTTTTTGTATTGTCCGGACTTTATACAATAAAATTTAACAACCAAACAACCAAAAAGGCAAAATGAACTCATTAGTAGAAACAATATTACTTTACACCATAGCAGCAGGATCCCTTTCAATCGTTTATGGATTTTTTACTGGTATGAATATCCTTAATTCAAGTGCTGGAAATGCAAAAATGCAAGAGATAGCATCTGCAATTCAAATTGGTGCAAAAGCTTACTTAGCAAGACAATACAAAACAATAGCCGTGGTTGGAGTTGTTGTATTAGTTATTATTTGTTGGGTGTTTAGTCCACTTGTTGGTCTTGGTTATTTTATTGGTGCATTTTTATCTGGTGTTGCTGGTTATGTAGGAATGTTAGTTTCTGTTCAGGCAAATGTTAGAACTGCTGAAGCATCTAGAAAGGGATTGGCAAAAGGTCTTTCTGTTGCTTTTAAATCAGGTGCGGTAACTGGAATGTTAGTTGCTGGTTTAGCTTTATTAGCAATAGCTGTTTATTACTATATTTTATTAAAAATGGGAGTTGATGATAGAGAAGTTGTTAATGCCTTAGTTGCATTAGGCTTTGGTGCATCTTTAATTTCAATTTTTGCAAGATTAGGTGGTGGAATATTTACAAAAGGTGCTGATGTTGGAGCTGACTTAGTTGGTAAAGTTGAGGCAGGTATTCCAGAAGATGATCCTAGAAATCCAGCAGTAATAGCTGATAACGTTGGAGATAACGTTGGGGATTGTGCTGGTATGGCAGCTGATTTGTTTGAAACTTATGCTGTAACAATTGTTGCAACAATGGTTTTATCTTCAATATTTTTTGTTGGTGATATGAATATGATGATCTATCCTTTAACTATAGGTGGAGCTTGTATTTTAACATCAATTTTAGGAACTTATTTTGTTAAACTTGGAAAAAGCAAAAATGTTATGAATGCTTTATATAAAGGTTTTGTTGTTTCTGCAGTTTCTTCACTAATTATTTTATACCCAGTTACCGATTATGTAATTGGTTTCACTAGTGAATACTCTGTTAATGGAAAGAGCTTTACAGGAATGAGTTTATATTATTGTGGGATAATTGGTTTAGTTATTACAGGCTTATTGATATGGATTACTGAATATTATACTGGTACTGAATACAGGCCTGTAAGAAGTATTGCTAAATCATCAACAACGGGTCATGGTACAAACGTTATTCAAGGTTTAGCTGTCTCTATGGAGGCTACAGCTATACCTGCATTAATTATTGTTGCTGGAATTTTAACAACAAATTCAATTGCTGGTCTTTATGGAATTGCGATTTCTGTTACTACAATGTTAGCTTTAGCTGGAATGGTTGTTGCTCTTGATGCTTACGGTCCAGTAACCGATAATGCTGGTGGGATTGCTGAAATGGCAAAACTACCTAATAGTGTAAGAAAAACTACCGATGCACTGGATGCTGTTGGTAATACTACAAAAGCAGTTACTAAAGGTTATGCTATTGGTTCAGCTGGTTTAGGGGCTTTAGTTTTATTTGCTGCTTATGTTGAGGATATTAAACATTTTTCTAGTGTTGCTGGATCTAAATTAGAAGGTGTTAAAGTAGATTTTGATCTATCTGACCCCTATGTTGTTGTTGGTCTATTAATTGGTGGAATGCTCCCATACTTATTTGGATCAATGGGAATGCAAGCTGTTGGTAGAGCAGGTGGTGCAGTTGTTGTTGAAGTTAGAAGGCAATTTAAAAAATACCCTGGTATTATGAAGGGTAAACAAAAACCTGATTATGCTAAACTAGTAGATTTACTTACTCTTGCAGCAATAAGAGAAATGATTATACCGTCATTACTTCCAGTATTATCTCCGATAGTTTTATACTTTGTAATTCTATCTATTGGTGGACAAGAAGCAGCATTATCATCTGTTGGTGCAATGTTACTAGGTGTTATCATTACTGGATTTTTCGTTGCAGTTTCAATGACTGCTGGTGGTGGTGCATGGGATAATGCTAAGAAATATATTGAAGATGGAAATCATGGTGGAAAAGGTTCTGAGGCTCATAAAGCTGCTGTTACAGGCGATACTGTCGGAGACCCTTACAAGGATACAGCTGGTCCTGCAGTTAACCCGATGATTAAAATTACAAATATTGTAGCTTTATTATTGTTGGCAGTTATCGCTTCTTAGATCTGTTTTTTCTAGGGGAGTCTATTTTTTGTTTAAAACTACTTAGAAATCCATATACAAAGCTATCCTTATCTGTTGATAGGGTAGCTTTTTCTGAGTATTTAAGATTATTGACATCATCAATAGTATAAAATTCTTTTTTTACTAACAATCCTTTATTATCTATCTCTAATACCAAAACATTGTTTATAATGTATTTAGTTTTGCCTAATTTTATTAAAGATGATTTTGTTGATTTATTTTCAATGTATATCCAAATATGATTATCAAAAAAACTTTTTGTTGATGGATAGCCCATTAAACTAATAATATCATTCTTATTTGTTTTATTAATAGTTAATTTCTCATTTTTTTTTTCAAGAAATGGAACACCATGCTTTTTTTCAACTTTATTAACTGAACAATTTGATGTAAACAAAGTTATTAGCAGTATTATTAAATATAATTTCATGAACAATTTTATTAATATCTACAATAATTTAGTTAAATTAACTAGAAATAAAGATTTATATAAAAATTTTGAAAATCAAGACACATTTTCTGATAGATTAATTTTTTTTTTGCTCCATTTTGCTTTTTTTTTAAAAATTTATAAAGAAAATAATGATAAAAAGCTTTTACAGAACATTTATGATTATATTTTTAGACAAGTAGAATTGAGTATTAGAGAGATTGGATATGGTGATCAGTCAATAAATAAGAAAATGAAAGATTATTTGAATTTATTTTATGGAATGATTGATAAAATCAACGATTGGGATACCCTAACAACAGAATCAAAAAGTAGACTTTTAGAAAATTTTTTAGATAATGCTAAAAATACTCAATATTTAGTAAGTTATTTTGAAAAATATAGCTTAAATTTAGCAAATAATACTTTAAATTCTCATATAAAAGGTGTAGTTAAACACTAATTTTATTATGGCTGTACCAAAACGTAAACAATCACCGTCAAGAACTGGAATGAGAAGAGCTCAAAATATGAGGTTCTCATCAAAGAATATTGTTGAAGATAAAAAATCGGGTGAATACAGACTTCCTCATCATCTAGATCTTAAAACTGGAATGTACAGAGGTAGACAAGTTTTAGATCCTAAGGAATAATAACCTTAATTTTAAATGAATAAAATAATCAAAATTGCAGTTGATGCAATGGGGGGTGACGGTTCTCCAAAAAAAGTTATTGATGGTATTCACCATCATTATAAAAATAATGAAAATTCATTTTATCAAATTTTTGGTGATAGGGAAAAAATTTTTCCTCATATTAAAAATGACTTACCAAATTCATCGTTTGAAATTATTCATACATTAGACACCGTTAAAGGAACTGATAGTCCATTAGAGGGAGCTAAACGTGGAAAGAATACTAGTATGTGGTTAGCTATTCAAAATGTTAAAGAAAAAAAATCTGATGTTGTGATCTCGGCAGGAAATACTGGAGCCTTGTTAGTTATATCTAAGTTAAACCTTAAAATGATTGAGAATATAGACAAACCAGCTTTATCTGCTCTATGGCCTAATAAAACAGGAATGAGTGTTGTGCTGGATTTGGGAGCCAATATTGAATGTAGTCCAAAAAATTTAATTGATTTTTCGATAATGGGATCTTCATTGTTTAAATCGTTATATCCTGATGATAATGCCAAAGTTGCCCTCTTAAATATTGGTTCTGAGGAAATTAAAGGTAATGAAATGATTAAAGATACATATCAAAAATTGAATCAAAGAGATAATCATGATTTTGAATTTAAAGGCTATATAGAAGGTAACCAATTAATGAATGGCGATGTAAATGTTATTGTTGCTGATGGCTTTACTGGAAATATTGCTCTAAAAACTGCAGAGGGAACTGCAAATTTTATTACAGGTGAACTTAGAAAAGCAATGACAGATAGTTTAATTGGTAAACTTTCATCTTTATTAAATATTTCTAATTTAAGAAAATTTAAGGCAAGGTTAGATCCAAGACTATACAATGGTGCAATATTTATTGGTTTGGACTCGCCGGTAATAAAGAGTCATGGTGGCACAGATTATATAGGGTTTTCAAACTCTTTGAGTGTCTGTACAAAAACTGTAAATAATAATTTAATAGAAAAAATTACAAATAATATCAAATAATGATTAGAGTAAATTTAACAAAAAGAGATCTTATAAATTCTGTTTACATGAAAATTGGCTTTTCTAAAAATATTTCAGAAAATTTAATAGATGAATTCTTAGCTATAATTACTAAAAATTTAAAAGTAGAAAAAAAATTGAAATTATCAAAATTTGGTACTTTTGCGATAAGATCAAAAAAAAGTAGAATTGGTAGAAACCCTAAAACTAAAGAACAAAAAACTATATCTAATAGAGATGTTGTTTTATTTAAAGCTTCTAAAGAATTTAAAGATTTAGTAAATTCTAAGAATGATTTATAAAAGTAATAAAGCTTACAAGTCGATAGGCGAGGTTGCTAAAATACTTAATCTAGTAAATGAAAAAAAAGGCACCCTTAATACTCATACTATTCGGTTTTGGGAAAAAGAATTTAAACAAATAAAACCAAATATTTTAAATGGAAATAGACGATACTATAACAATGATGCAATAAACGTTTTAAAAAAAGTTAAATATCTACTTAAAGATCAAGGAATGACAATTAATGGAGCTAAAAAAGTTCTTAATTCTGAGAAATCTTTAAAACTTGACGAATTACCAAAAAATCCTATAAGTGCAGAGTATAGCATTAAAAATAAACTAAAAAATATTTCTAATTTATTAAAACAAATAAAAAAACTAAAATAAATGGCAAAAAAAACGCACGTTAAAGTTAGATTGGTCCCTGAAGCTAAACCTGACAGTCCTTTTTTTTACTATGTTAAAAAACCAGCTGGTGGAGAAAAAGCTAAAGTTAAACTTTCAGCAAAGAAATATAACCCATCTACGAGAAAACATGAAATGTTTGTAGAAAAAAAATTACCTCCACATAGTAAGTAGTATTATTTCTTTTTAAAATTTCTTTTTTCATAATCAATAAAAGACCAAATCATATTCTTCCATATTCTATTTGTTATTTTTGGATCTATATTTGATTGTATTGATTTTTTCTTAATTTTTTTAAGTATAAATTTAATTCTTTTTTGATCTATTATTTCTTTTTTATGAATTTTTACTTTTAAAACTTCATTTACTAATTCAGATCGTTTTTTTATTAATTTCAGCAACTCATTATCTAGCCTATCTAGCTTATGTCTTAATAGATCTAATTTTTTTTTATTTGTAGGCGACATTTAATCAATTGGTTATTAAGATAGTTATTATAAGTATAATTTATGTTTGTAAATAGTGACAACTATATAAAATATTTAAAGTTATGGTTAATAACATTATTTTTATTAATCATTTCAATGGTTGGGGTAGGCGGGCTTACTAGATTGACCGACTCAGGTTTATCCATTACTGCATGGGAGCTTTTTATTGGGATTCTACCGCCACTAAATATTGAAGAATGGAATTGGTATTTTTCTGAATATAAAAAAATTCCTGAATTTAAAAATATCAATTATTTGATGACTCTTAATGAGTTTAAGACAATTTTTTATTGGGAATATGCACACCGATTATTAGCAAGAGTTGTTGGATTATTTTCTCTACTACCTCTTATTTTTTTCACATTAAAATTTAAAAACAATAAATCTTATTCAAATAAATATTATTTAATATTTTTATTAATTTGTCTTCAAGGTTTTATTGGCTGGTATATGGTTTCAAGTGGCTTAATCGAAAATAATGATGTTAGTCATTTCAGATTATCTATTCATTTGACATTGGCTTTATTTATATTGTGTTTAATTTTTTGGTTTATATTAGACTTATCTAATATTACAAAATTTAAAATAAAAATTTCTAATTTATTATTGTTTTTGATTTTAATACTAATTGTATTACAAATTATTCTAGGAGCTTTTCTTTCAGGTCTTGATGGTGGTTTAATCTATAATTCTTGGCCTGATATGAATGGAGCTTTCTTTCCAAATGATATTACTGCAAATGATTATTTGAGTTCTAAATTGTTTTATAATCCATCTATTATTCAATTTTTTCATAGATTAACTGCTTATATTCTTTTATTTTTTATTATATTTTTGAATTATCTATTTATTAAAAAAAAATTAAATTTTTTAAATATATTATTTTTTGATTTTGTTATTTTATTACAAATTTTTTTAGGTATTGTTACCTTAGTTTCTGGTGCAGAGATTAAGTATGCATCACTACACCAGTTAGGCTCAATACTTGTTTTGAGCTCTTATCTTTTAATTTTATATAAAAATGTTAACCAACAGCTTTAGCCTTATTAATATTTTCAACATTATCTGATGTTCCTTTAAGAGCTTGCTCTAAGTCTTCAATAATGTCATCAATGTGCTCAAGACCAATACATAATCTTACATATCCTGGTGTTACACCAGAAGCTAAAAGCTCTTCTTCATTTAGTTGACTGTGAGTTGTTGTTGCTGGATGTATTGCAAGACTTCTAGCATCTCCAATATTTGCTACATGATAAAACATTTTTAAAGCTTCAATAAATTTTTTACCTGCATCAATACCACCCTGTAACTCAATACCAACTAAAGCACCATTTCCACCGCTTAAGTACTTTTTAGCTCTATTACCAATTTCACCTTTGTATTGATTGGGATATATTACTCTTGAAATCTCTGCATGCTTAACAAGATAATTGACAACTTTTTCAGCATTTGAGCAATGTTGTTTCATTCTTAGAGCTACGGTTTCAAGACCTTGGATCAATCCAAAAGCATTATCTGGAGATAGTGCTGCACCCAAATCTCTTAATAAAACAACCCTAGCTCTTACTGCAAAAGAAACATTCGCGCCTGTTAATTCAGGTACTGCTTTACCCCATATAGCACCTCCATAGCTTAAATCTGGTTCGTTAAATAGAGGTTGTCTTTTAGCATCTGCTGTCCAGTCAAAATTACCACCATCAATTAAAGCTCCACCTACAACTGTTCCATGTCCACCTATATATTTTGTTAGTGAGTAAACTACTACAGCCGCTCCATGCTCTAAAGGTTTACACAAAACTGGAGAAGCCGTGTTATCCATTATCAGTGGTATGTTATAATTTCTACCTATGTCAGATACCTCTTTAATAGGAAAAACCCTTAAATATGGATTTGGTAGTGTTTCACCATAAAAAGCTCTAGTTTTATTATCAATAGCTTTTTCAAAGTTTTTTGGATCAGACGGATCTGCATATCTAACTTCAATTCCAAGCTTACTTAAAGTGTGTGTGAACAAAGATACCGTTCCACCATAAAGGTCTGTTGAACTAACAATGTTATCACCTGATTTTGCTAGGTTTAAGATTGCAAAAGTTGAAGCTGTTTGACCAGATGATACTGTTAAACAAGCTAAACCTCCTTCTAAGGCTGCGAGTCTTTTTTCTAAAGCATCGTTAGTTGGATTCATTATTCTAGTATAAATATTTCCAAATTCTTTCAGGGCAAACAAATTTGCAGCATGTTCAGTACTGTCAAATTGATAAGAGGTTGTTCTATAAATTGGAACAGCCACTGCTTTTGTAGTAGGATCACTTCTATAGTCACCACCATGTATGGCGATGGTTTCTGGGTTTTGTCTTTTAGTACTCATCTTAATACTCCTTTTTTAGTACTTTTGCTTAATGCAAGGTGTACAATATAGCTCAAATGCACCTACCGATAATGTTTGTAAAAATCCTTTTTAGCAATAACAAGCCTGCAATAGGAACAAATCGGCTTAATCAAACTATCATTTAAGTGAGTTATTGCAAGGTAAATATAAAATTGACTTTATATCTAATAATAGTATTAATCCTGGCACAATGACAAAATTTCTAAAAAGTAGTGAACTTGACAGTAAATGGTTTGAAATAGATGCTAAAGACGCAGTAGTTGGAAGACTGGCATCTATTATAGCAATGATTGTTAGAGGTAAAAATAAAACTACTTACACTCCTCATATGGATGATGGAGATTTTGTTGTAGTTAAAAATGTTGAACAAGCAAAATTCACTGGAAAAAAATTTAAAGATAAAAAATACTTTAGACATACTGGTCATCCTGGAGGAATTAAAGAAATAACTCCTGAAAAATTACTAGAAAAAAATAAACCTGGTGAATCACTAAAATTAGCTGTTAAAAGAATGTTGCCTGGTGGTGTCCTTGGTAGAAAACAATTAACCAAAGTAAAAATTTATGCTGGCGAAGAACATCCTCATGCAGCACAGAACCCTGTGATTTTAGATCTAGGTAAATTAAACAGTAAAAATTTAATTAGAAATTAATATGGAAACAACAACTGTAGCAAATAAAACAACAGTAAAAAAACCTAAAATTAAATTAGATTTTAAAGATAGTAAATATGCAACAGGAAGACGAAAAAAATCTATTGCAAAAATTTGGCTTAAAAAAGGTACCGGTAAAATTTATGTCAATGGTAGACTATATAGTGATTATTTTTCAAGTGAATTTCATCACTTGCAAATTACCAGACCATTTGAAGTTATAAATCAATCTACTGGCTATGATGTTAGATGTAGTGTTGCGGGAGGTGGACATACAGGTCAAGCTGGTGCAATGGTACATGGTATTTCTAAAGCATTAATCTTATTTGATTCTGAGAACAGAGTAGCGCTTAAGACTGAAAAACTTAACACTAGAGACTCAAGGTCAGTTGAGAGAAAAAAACCTGGCCGAAGAAAAGCTAGAAGAAGCTTCCAATTCTCAAAAAGATAATTCTTTTTTATTACTAAACTGCTATAATATAAAATGCCTAAGCTTAAAGTTTTAGTCGCTGGATCAACAGGTTATATTGGTGTTCAATTAATCAAATTGTTAGTTAAACATAATGATATTGAAATTAGATACCTTTGTGGAAACTCATCTGTTGGAAAAAAAATTTCAAGTTATGATAAATCATTAAGTTCAAAAAAATTACCAAAAATCGTTAAATATAATAAATCTTTTTTAAATAATGTAGATCTAGTTTTTACTGCTTTACCTAATGGAGAAGCACAAGATATTTCAAATGATTTACTAAAGCATAATGTTCTAATTGATTTAGCTGCAGACTTTAGACTTAATAAAGCTTCAGATTATTTAAAATGGTATAAGCAAAAACACAGATCAGTTAAAAATGTTAATAAATCAATTTATTCATTGCCCGAAATTAATGGAAATAAAATTAAAAAATTCAACATCATAGGATGTCCAGGTTGTTATCCTACATCAATACTTTTGCCACTTATTCCACTATATAAGGAAAATTTAATTAAAAATGACAATGTAATTATGGACTCTAAATCTGGGTACTCTGGTGCCGGCAGAGGGGTACATAAAAAATTTAAAGATAAGAATCTTAATGAGTCCTTAAGTGCTTATGGAGTTGGTTTTCATAGACACAATTCAGAGATACAACAAGAAATTGATATTTATACTAAGAAAAAATTTTCTTTTACTTTTACACCCCATCTAACTCCAATGTTTAGAGGTATACTTAGTACAATTTATGTAGAACTTAGGAAAGGTGTAAATATTCAAAAATTAAACAAAGCTTTAAATACTGAATATTCAAAAAGTAGATTCGTTAAAATTTTAAAAATGAATTCACTCTTAAGTACTAATAGCGTAATTAATACAAATAATTGTTATATATCAATTTGTAAAACTAAGTATAAAAATAGAGTAATTATTTTATCTGCAATAGATAATTTAATTAAAGGTGGAGCAGGTCAGGCTATACAAAATATGAATATTAGATATGGGTTTAACGAAACAAAAGGATTAAAATGAAATATTGTCTTTTAGCTCTAATTTTAGTTTTAACATCTTGTTCTTTAGACAAAAATTCTACTTATTGGAATGAAGATTCGTCAAAAAAGTCATTAAAAATTAAAAAAATTACTGAAGCTTTAAAAAAAAATACAAATTTCAAAAATATGACTTTTGAAGAGTTTAATCTCTTTCTTGAAAGCTATTCTGAAAATGCAGAATACCCAGACATAACAAATTAAATGAAAAAAATAACAAATATTGCTGTAGTTGGGTTAGGTCAAGTTGGTATTTATTTATTAAATGAACTTAATACTAAAAAAAAAGATATCGAACTTAAAACTGGAAAAAAAATTAATATAATTGCTGTTTCAGCAAGAAATATTACAAAAAAAAGAAGATTTAAGGTTAATAAAAAGATATTTTATAAAAATCCATTAGAAATTTTTAAAAAAAATAAAGTTGATATCTTGTTTGAAGCTATTGGATTATCAGATGGAATATCTAAAAAGATTGTAGAAACTGCTTTGAAAAACAAAGTACACGTAATCACTCCCAATAAAGCACTTATCTCTAAGCACGGTGATTATCTAGCAAAACTTGCTGAGGATAACCATGTAAATTTAGAATTTGAAGCATCTGTTGCTGGAGGTATTCCAATAATAAGAACTATTAAAGATGGTCTTGCAACAAACAAGATTACAAAAGTTTATGGAATTTTGAATGGCACATCTAACTATATCCTTTCAGAAATGAGAAATTCAAAAGATAGCTTTTCAAATGTTTTAAAAAAAGCGCAAAAACTTGGATATGCAGAACCAGGCAACCCTAAATTAGATTTAAATGGTTTTGATGCTTTTGCAAAAGTAAGAATTTTGTCTGCTCTTGCATTTAATACTAAAATTTCAAAATACAAATGTTTGATGGAAGGTATCGAAAAAATCGAATTAAAAGATATTGAAATTGCCAATCAATTAAATTCTAGAATTAAATTATTAGGTATTTCTGAAATTATTAATAATCAATTATTTGAAACTGTTCATCCATGTTTAGTAAGTAAAAATTCTTATATTGGTAACGTTGGTGGAGTCATGAATGCAGTTATTCTTGAAGGAAAACCAGTTGGTAAGAGTATATTACAAGGTGAGGGTGCAGGACCTGGACCTACGTCTTCATCATTACTATCTGATTTACTTTCAATTTTAAGTGGCGATATTAAAAAGCCTTTTGGTATCCCTAACAATAAACGTAAATCAATAAAATGTTATAATTTTAACAATTATATTAATTCTTTATACTTAAGATTTGAGGTTAAAGATAAACCAGGTGTTTTATCAAAAATTACTAATAGATTAGCCAAATATAGAATTTCAGTAAAAAGATTAATCCAAACTCCCGATAAAAAAAATAATAAAGCTACAGTTGTTATTATCACTCACAAAACAAACGAACTTAATTCAAAAAATTGTCTTTCAATCTTCAAGAAAGATAAAGATATTCTTAAGTATCCTACCTTAATAAGAATATATAATTAATGGATTTATATTCCAAAATATTTGAAGTCTTATTTCCTGTTTTTTTTGTTATTGGTATTGGTTATTACTTAGGGAAAAAAAATCCAAAAATAGACACTAATTTCATAACTGATTTTGCTGGTAATATTGGAACACCTGCAATGATTTTTTATACAGTAACTACTACAGGTGTTACTTTTGCAGTTTTTACTTCTTATTTTTTCTACGCTTTAATTATGATTGGGGGGTTTTCCATAGTTGGCTTAATACTACTTTTTATTTTGAAAAGAGACCTTAGTATGGAGCTACCACCAATGATCTTACCAAATACTGGTAATATGGGTATTCCTATCTGCCTTTTTGCTTATGGCTCTCAAGGTCTAGGTGTAGCTTCTGCTATTGCCTCAGTTATAATCTTGTTTCATTTTACATTAGGTGTTTTTCTCGCTAAAAAAAAATTTTCTTTTGATGTAGTTCTTAAAAGCCCTCCTGTTTATGCAATAATAATTTCAGTTTTATTTCTTTATTTTAATTTAGAAGTCCCAGTATTTCTTGAAAACACTACTTTTCTTTTGACATATGCAACTATATTTTTAGTATTAATGTCTCTCGGCATAGCTTTAACAAGGTTTAAGTTTTCATTAAAAGACTCAATTATATTAGCCTTAGGACGCGTTCTTTTGGGTCCATTAATATGCATACTTATAATAAATGAACTCGATTTGAATGGTTTTGCTGCTGGTGTTTTATTGATACAAAGTGCAATGCCCAGTGCAGTGTTAAATTACCTTGTAGGATCGATGTATTCCCCTAAAAAAATTGTTGATAGTATTGCTAGTACAATCGTAACATCAACATTGATGTCTTTTATAACCATTCCAGTAGTAGTATTCTTTGCTTTAAAATACTTCAATTAAACTGTATCTATTGGCCTATGAAAGCCATTATTTTTAGTTTATTGGGTTGGATGATGCTTCCAGTAATGGATGGTTTTGCGAAGTATTTAAGTACTGATCTTCCAGTTTTACAAATAACATGGGCTAGATATTTTTTTACGGTTGCTTTTACGTTACCCATAATGTTTTTCTTTTATAACAAACAGCTCGTATGGTCTGATAAACCTAAATTACAAATTCTAAGAGGTCTAATCTTACTTTGTGCGAATATTTGTTTTTTCTATTCAATATCAATAATTTCTTTAGCTAAAGCTTTAACGTTAGCTTTTGTTGCTCCATTAATAGTTACTGCGTTTTCACCGATGTTATTAGGTGAGAAGGTAGGTGTAAGGCGTTGGACAGCTGTAATAATTGGATTTATCGGCTCATTAGTTGTTATTAGACCAGGTTTTCTTGAAATCAATCTTGCCAGTTTAGCTGCTTTAGGAACAGGTATAATGTATGGGTTTTACCTTATAATTACTCGTAAATTAAGCACCTCAGACAATCCACTATTAACACTTTTACTAACTGGTTTAGTTGGTGGTATAATTGTTTCATTCATTGCTCCTTTCATTTGGGTAAAACCAACGCTTAATCAGTGGTCTATGATGGCTGGAATAGGTGTCTTTGCCTGCATTGGTCACTTATTCCTTATATTATCTCTTAAATATGCTGACGCTTCTAAATTAGCTCCTTTAGGCTATACTGAGATCATTCCTAACGTGATTATTGGATACTATTTCTTTGGTAATTTCCCTGATAATTGGACCTTCTTAGGTCTTTTCATAATAGTATTAAGTGGTATTTATATTTCAAGGAGAGAAGTAATGATCAAGAAAACCTAGTATAGGTATCATAAGTTTACTAATACTTAATATAATACTTTAAGTTACTTTCTTAAGTAACTGTAATTATTTAATTTTTATTAATATATAAAATTACCTAATTAACAGTAAAAAAATCTTACTCAGGGGTAAATATTTAGATCTATTTTTTAAATTATAGTTATTATTTATAATTAGTGTTGAATTTTCTGGCCCTTATTCAATTTAGTTAAAAAGTGTTGCATATCAACGTTTATTATCTACCATTGAATTATAATATTTTAAGGAGATAGAGTGGGGGTCAAAAAACTCTCTAAAATAGGGCTTTTTAACCCACATCTAAAAGTGTTGGTATTGTTGATAACTAGAGCAATGCAGTATTAGAATATGCCTTTTAAACGTCCATAGAGTACCTTATTTTAAGCAAGGGCTCATATCTGGTACAACTAAAGGATGCATTATGACATTTGTAGATAATATTATAAAAATACTCCAGAAGGGTTGATTTTATTGACTTTTTTATACTTTTAATTGATAAAAATCACTATTTGATAAAAACCTTCTCAGACCTTAACAATTGTCGTTTTAGCTTAATTCCTCCTTTTCCTGAGTATCCGCCGAGGCTGCCATCTGATCTGATCACTCTATGACAAGGTATTTTGGGTGGATAGGGGTTTTTACCCACTGCATTAGCAACAGCTCTGAATGCCTTAGGCTTTCCAATGGCCTTAGCAACTTCTAAGTAAGTCTTAACTTTGCCCTTGGGTATTTTCTTAAGATAATTCCAGACTTTTAGCTGAAACTTAGTTCCCTTTAAGTTCATAGAGTTCAAATCCAGTGTTATTGGCTATTTTATTATATAATTTCTTTGCATTTTCATTAGAAGAGTGGGTGATCCAACGAATTCCATCCCAATTATTGGCTTTAGATAATGATTTTAGGTGACTAATGAGTTTTTGAGCTATTTTTTGACCTCTAAAATCTGGTTCAACGAACAAATCGTCTAAAAAACCAATATATTGACCCTTAATTGGCCTTGGCATCGTTCTATAATGAGCAATAGCAACGATTTTACCCTCCAATTCAAAGCAAAGACCTTTAACATCGTGATTTTCATCATGAATCCACCCCCAAATAGTGTCTAAAATCCCTGTATTCATTTGGACTTTGTAGAAATCGGCATAACCACTGTATAATTTAGCCCAATTTTCCTTATCTTTTTTCTTTAATTTTCTAATCATTTACTTTGATTTAAGATAATAAACTGTTGATATTAAATGATTAATCATTTTTGTAATCATAATGGTAAGTTTTAATAAAGGTATACTGTTGTAGGTAAAATATAAAAATAGGCAAGATTACTAGAAGAGCAATAACAATTAAAGTTATGAAAAAATCATCATAAACTCCAAATTTTTTATAATCTCCATACGTAGTAAAAATCATCAAGATTGCCACAAGAGATGAAAAAATCTGTATAATTTGTAAAATTATATATGTAAATTTTTTCATTAAACAATCTTAACTTAAGTATTTTTTATTTGACATTGAAATAAGCATAATATATTACTAACGATAATTAATGGTTATCAATAGTAATAATTATGAATGATATAATAACGGACATAAAAGCTTTAAAGGAAGAAACATTATTAAATCTTCAAAATTCTAAAGCCAATAACACTGTAAGAGCTTATAAATCAGATTTTAATGACTTTGAATTGTTTTGCATTCAGAATGGATTTAAATTTCTTCCCTCAGAACCTAAAATTGTTTCTTTATATTTAACTCATTTATCTACAAAAGACGCTAAAATGAGTACTTTAAAGCGTAGAATAGTATCAATAGGTGTTATTCATAAGTTAAAAGGGCATTATCTAGACACTAAACATCCATCAATCATTGAAAATATAATGGGTATAAAACGAAGGAAAGGTAGCATTCAAAAAAGTAAAAAACCTATATTAATTAATAGTTTAAAACGAATAATTAATGTTATAGATGAACAAAAAGAAGAAGAAATCAAGAAATTAAGAGATAGATCAATAATCTTAATTGGTTTTTCAGGAGGATTTCGAAGAAATGAAATAGTTTCATTAGACTACGATGACTTGGATTTCGTTCAAGAGGGCCTTAAAATCAAGCTTAGAAGGTCCAAAACAGATCAATTTGGAGAGGGTTTTACAAAGGCACTCCCCTATTTTGATAATTCTCAATACTGTCCCGTAATAACTTTAAAAAAATGGATAGAGATTTCAAAAATAGGTTCAGGACCTTTATTCAGAAGGTTTATTAAAGGATCAAAGTTGTCAGATAGTAGATTAACGGACCAAACAGTCGCCTTGCTTATTAAAGAATATTTAAATTTAGCCGGCATAGATAGTAAAAATTATTCAGGTCATAGCTTGAGGTCAGGGTTTGCAAGTTCAGCAGCTGAGTCTGGTGTAGAGGAAAGAAGCATCATGGCTATGACAGGTCATAAATCTACAGAGATGGTAAGAAGATATATTAAAGAAGCAAATTTATTCAAAAATAATGCTTTAAATAAAATAAAGATTTAATCCCTTAAACTTTTATGCACGAAAACTAAATCACCATACAAAAATATTTTAAAAGTTTTGAGAGCATCAATAAATAATTTTAATTATTAGGTAATAAAATAGTTTAAACTTACATTTTACTAAATCATAATAATACATAAAACTTTTAATTGGTTGATTCAATTTTCCAAGATAAGGAATTATTGAATTGTTACCTTTTAAATAGTGTTTTCTAAAAAAACGAGGATTAAATCTATATTTTAGTAAAAATTGTTTTGTACCATTATTAAGTGTAATTCTATTATTTCTTGTTGTAATAGAATTAAAATGATAAACTTTAAATTTAGAGACACCTTTAAATATTCTAACGTTTGCTAGCCATAACTTCATACAAAAATCTGGATCAGAACCATCGCCAGGATTAAATTCCTCACTAAAACCACCAATTTTATTCCAAACATCTTTATGGATTAAATGTGGTGCCCAGTGCGAACCTTGTAAATCTTGAGTTTTGTCATTTATGCAAAATAAATTAAATCTTTGTTCATCAAAGGTGTTGAGATTATAACCGCAATCATAATTTATTAAACCATGTCTAGTAGAAACATTTGTACCAGTTAAATAGTATAAGTTATGGCTATATTTTTTTATTTCATCTATTAAATAATTATCCCAGTTTTTGCAAAAAAACATATCATCATGAGCATAAAGTATGTAGTTAGTGGAAGTGAGTGCATAAGCTTTGTTCATTGAACTGCATAAGCCAATGTTTTTAACAGTATGTGTAAATTTAATTTCATTTTTAATGGCGTAATCAAGTGTACCATCAGAACCATCATTAATATGTAATATTATCTCATGTTCATAAGCTGAGTTTTTTTTTAGAGATAAAAGAAAAAACTTTAAGTAATCTAGGTTGTTATATGTTGGTATTATAATTGATAAACGCATCAATATAAATTTATTTTATTGCCTAAAGACTTATCGATAATATATTTAGTAGTTTTTAACTCATTAAATAATTTAAAATATTTCTTTTTACCATTTTTAGCGATCCTAATTCTTGATGTATCATTTTTTTTGTAAAAATTGATTTTATCAGAAAGATCATTTATGTTATCGTAAAAAACTATCTCATTATTATTAAAAAAATCATTCATTTGAGTATTTTTGTCAATAAATGTAAGTAAACCATTGCCCATTAGAGAGGCTATTCTATTACTTGAGTAATATTTTGTTGGTAGTCCCCTACTTAAATTCAAACCCATTTTAGAATTAACTAATGCTCTATAAAAACTGTCACCCCAAATGGGTTCTTTATTTTCAAAACCATAGAAATCATAATTAATATTTTCAAATTTTTTTATTAAATTATTTAAAAAATTTATTCTTGAGTCAATCTTCCCTTTTTTTAACCTAGCTCTATTAACACCATGACTCATAGCATAAAAAATGTCTTTAGTTGGATTGAGCTTGAAAACATCAAAACATTCTATATTTCTGTCGACTGGAACAAAGAAAAAATGTAGATTTTTTATTTTAGTGTTTTGTTTTTTAAAAATACTTGGGTCAGTAGTAATAAAATTATGATCTACTACATTTCCATAATATGAAATATTTTTAATATTAGTTTTTGAATAATCAAGGCTTGGCATTATTGGGTCTTCATTCCATTGAGAAATAACAAGATTTTTATTAGTTGATTTAAAACTATCAATTGTACTTAATTCAATATTTTTTGTGTGTCCAAAAAATAAAAAATCAGGATTATAATTTTTAAATGTTTCTAATAAATAATTTTGAAATTTATTATTAGTTGTTGATGATAATGAAAAAGTTCTATTTTGTTTTATAAAATCTCTATCGCTGATTTCCAGAACATCATGCCCATTTCTAATGAACCCATTAGTGAATTTTTTCCCAAGTGATATATTATATAGTCTGTGATTGAGTTTTTGACCGGTATTATAAATATTAATTATTCTTAGTTTATTTCTAATGAAATTCAGATTAAATTTTTGAATTATTCCAGCTCTAATCTCATCTATTAATCTAGAATTATCTTTAATTAAATGTTTAACATTTTTAAAACCTTGAATTTGCAAGGCTTTTCTTTTTTTATTATTTATAATTAGATCGCGTAACTGAAGATATAGCTCATTTGAATTTAATTTTTTTAAAATAATACAATGATCAGTAGTTTCTGGTAGACCACCTCTATCAGATATTATTGTTGCACAAGCTCTTGAAGAAGATTCTAAAGCTGTTCTACCAAAAGGTTCTTCCCACCTAGAAGGTACAACAGCAATTTCAGATTTATTCAAGAAATTTAAAACATCTTTGTGTTTTAAAAAACCTAATTCTTCATGATTTATATGATTAATTATTGGTCTATTTCTACTCTCATCTCCTATAGAAAAAGCCTTCCACATTTTAAATTCATCTAAAATTTTTAATACAGCATTTTTATAAATATCATATCCTTTTGACTCATTTAGTTTACCTACGAAAGTAATTTTCTTTTCTTTTTTGTATAATTTTTTTTCTTTACTAATACTCGGATAAATAACTTCTGTTTTGTTTTTTAATTTTTTATCAAGACCTTCAAAAAACCTATTTTGTACCCATTTACTTACAAATATAATTTTATCTAATTCATCAAGAAGTTTTAGTCTTTCATTTATTGATTTCGAACCATTCATAGAAATAGGATCATTATGAAAATATAAAATAAATTTTGTCTCTATTTGATTTTTTAGATAGTTGAAAACTAGTGGTCTATTATGTATCTCTATTATGTCATAATTATCATTATGTGTTTTTTTAATAAAATTTTTACAATATTCATTGGTCGAACTTGAAAGTTTAGATTTTAAATTACTAATATTAATATTTATGTAATTCTTTGTTAAATAATCTTTTCCATGAGTATTACCAAATATAAAATTATTATCTTTGAATCTAGAGTGTTTAAAAAAATCACAAACCCAAATTGCAGCAGCCTGTGCTTTTGAAATAGTATAGTTTTCCTTATAGGGTAGTATTGTAGCAATCTTAATTATATTTTTCATTTAATATTCTTTTAATATGGATAATCTTTTTTTTCTATTCTTTTTAAGTAAATATTCATACGACATGGCTTTGGACTTAGTTAAGAATCTTTTTTTAAATATTAACTCCCATTTATAACCTTTCGTTGCTTTTGCCCCTTTATTGCTATTATGTTTTTTGAGTCTTGAACTTAAATTAACTGTATATCCAACATAAGTTTTATTTTTATAGCCAGGAAGAGTTTTAAGCATATAGACATAGTAGTTCATACTAATATTTCGTGGCGGTCCCTGGGGGAATCGAACCCCCCTTTGCAGGATGAAAACCAGCTGTCCTAACCGATAGACGAAGGGACCGTGTTTGGATCTTTTATTTTAAAAGTCATTATTTATCAAGCTCAATTAAACTATATGATTACATCTCTAATAGTTAATTGGAGTGTTTTTTTGTTATTCCAAATATTTTCACTGATTTGACCCAGCACATTCAAATTTCTTTTATAACTCATCAAATATTCACCAACTTTATTATTTGCTGAATTAAATGCTATAGATTTAATTGAAAATCCTGTTTCAGATTTCAAAATTAAGGAAATATGCTTTTTATTTAATATCTTTATTTTAATTACCTTCAAATCTTTAAAAAAAAATATTGGAACATGATTATCAGTTCCAAAGGGTTCTAATTTTTTTATTTCATTATAAAAGTTTTGATTAAATGCAAGTGTAGAAACTTCTGCGTCGTATGAAAATAATTTAGTATTTAAAGAATTTTTATTTAAAAAATCCTTTGAAATAAAGTCTTCAAAATTCTTAAGATTTTTTTTTTCTAATGTAAAACCAGCAGCAGCCTTGTGTCCACCTCCAACAATTATAATATTTTTATCAAATAAATTCTTGACAGCCCGACCAATATTATAATTGCCAGTAGATCTGGCAGATCCTTTTAATAATTCATTAGATTTAGTTATAACTATTGCAGGTTTATTAAAATAATCTTTCAATCTTGCTGCAATTATACCAATTAATCCTTCGTTAATATTGGGGCTATAATAAATTATCACATCAGTATTTTCATTTTCAATTTTTTCAAAATCTATTTCATCAATTATTAAAGTTTCAATTTCTTTTCTTTTATTGTTCAATTCAATTAATTCTTTAGACTTAATATTTACAAAATGTGTATCATCAGAAGATAGTAACTCTGAAGCATGACTAGATTTACCCAATCTACCTCCTGCATTTAATATTGGACCAATTAAATATCCTAAATCATCAATGTTAAGATTACCTTTTTTATTGTTAAGATAAAATAGCTCTTTGAAAGCTATATTTTTATTAATGTTAAAATTTTTAAGTGCAACTATAGCTATTAATCTATTTAATTTTCTTAATGGCATCACATCACAAACAGTGGCAAGTAAAACGTAGATTAAATAATCAGATATTTTAATTTTACATTTAATTTCATTAATTAATAAGTCTAAAAAAAAATACGTTAAAGTTGTTGCACAAAGATAATCATATTTTACATAACCATTATCTTTCTTTGGATTAATTATTGAATTTGCTTTTGGAAAAGGTTTATTTATTTCGTGATGATCAATTATTAATGATTTAATATTATTTTTATTTAAAAAATCTATTGCTTCATTAGAAGTTGAACCACAATCAACCATTATTATCAATTTTGGATTCTGTAAAAGTAGTTTTTCAAATAATTTTACTGATGCTCCATATCCATCTTTTTCCCTATCGGGTATATAATAAAAAAAAGGGTTTTTTATACTTTTAAAAAATCTTATAAATAATGATGTAGCTGCAGAACCATCAACATCATAATCACCCAAAATACAGATTTTTTCCTTATTATTGATAGCATCGATTACAAGTTTAACTGAGTTTTTAAAGTCAAAATTTCTAAAAAAAACATTATTTAAAATTAAATCATTATTAATGGTGATTAATTCAGTTTCGTCAAAAGATCTTGAAACAATTAATTTTGATAAAATGTCACTAAAATCATAATCTTGTTTTAATTTATCGACTGTATTTTTGTTAATTTTTTTTTCTATCCAATTTTTGCCCGAGACAGAGATCATTCCTTAATTGATTTTGTTCTTTTAATAATTTCCTTAAAATTAGTACTTTTGTGTGTAACAAGAGTTTCAAAGTTATAATTATTATCCTTAATTTCTATACCACTTAGGACGTCACCTGATGTTATTCCAGTTGCACAAAATATTGAGTCACCTTTTATTATGTCGTTCAATTCATACTTTTTGTTCAAATCTGCAATACCCATTTGTCTTGCTTCATTAATATCTTTATCATTATCAAAAATTAATCTACCTTGAAAATGACAATTAAATGCATCAAGAGCAGACGCAGCTAACACACCTTCGGGCCCACCACCAATACCTAAATACATATCAACATTATATTTTGGGTCTGATACATAAAGTGCACCCAAGACATCACCGTCAGTAATTAATTTTATATTTACATTCAAATCTTTAAGTTTATCAATAATTTTTTTATGTCTGGGCCTATCCATTATGCATACTCTAATAGATGAAATTTCCTTGTTATTAAAATCAGATAAATTTTTTATGTTTTTTTCCAAAGGATAATCAAGGTCAATTAAACCTTTTTCTATTTTTCCTGTAGCTATTTTGCTCATGTAAGTTTCTGGCGCATTAAATAAGTTACCTTTTTTTGCTATAGCTAAAACTGCAATTCCACCAGGTAAATTATTAGCAACAAAATTAGTTCCTTCTACAGGATCTACAGCAATATCAAAGTCTGGTCCATTTTTAGTACCAAGTATCTCTCCTGTATAAAGCATAGGAGCCTCATCTAAAGTCCCCTCTCCAATAACCACTTCACCTGTCATATCAATTTTATTTAATTCTGATCTCATTGAATCCACAGCAGCTTGGTCAGCAGCATTTTTATCTTTTTTTCCAACAAGGTAAGAAGAAGCAAGAGCTGCTTTTGATGAAACATTAATAAATTGATCAATAAATTTTTTATCTATTGTCATTAAATTTTTTCATCCAAAGACTCAGTGGAATTTATCTCATTTTCGAATTCTCTAAGACGTTTATATACACTTGCTAACTCTATAATAGTGGGCCAAGCTTTTAAAAGATATTGCATTGAACCCTCAACTCTGCCAAACGCCCTTATTATTTGTTGCATAACACCTAATGTCACAACACCAGCTACTATAGCTGGTGCTAAAAAAACATACGCCGATAATACATTTGCTTGTAAATAAGCCATACGACCAACATTAAAATACAAATAACGAATATAACTTAAAAAATGAATTGAACGGACATCATCAAACAACTCATTAATAGATTTAGGTCTTACATTATTATCATCCTCAGCAACTACTAGTATTTTTCTATACGCAGCTTCTTTTTTTTGAAGATCATATTCAACACCAACTAAACGTAATATCCAACCAAGTCCTATCAAAAAGGCAGTGCCCCCTAACGTCCAAAGTAATGCACCTGTTATAAGTCCATATTGCCACTCACCAAAAAAGAAAATTGGTATACCAATTGATAATCCCAGCAGTATTGGAACAAATTGTATTAATACCATGACAGACTCAATAAAACTTGTACCTAGAGACTCCATAATACGTGTAAACTTAATTGTATCCTCTTGTACTCTTTGAGAGGCACCTTCTATTTTTCGAGCCTTATCATAAACTGAATGGTACCATTCAACCATTGCCGTTCTCCATCTAAACAAGAAGTGAGCAGTAAAGAAACTTATTGCAACATAAAGAGCAATATACATTCCTGCTAGTGTAATAAAAGAGGCTAAACTTGCCCAGTATTCATCGATAGTAATTGCATCTGGTGTAGCAAGAGCCTTTTGAATCATGTCATAGAACTGACCAAACCATTCATTTATTTTTACATCAATTTTTACCTGTACCCACAATGAAGACAAAATCACAAAAGAACCTAACCAGGCCCATAATTGCCATTTTTTTTTAGTAAAAAATTTAAACATCTTAATTATTTAAGAAAGTTATCAGCATATGATTTTTTAATCGTTTTTCTTTTTTGAGGTTCAATAATTTCAAAATCTATTTTATTTTTTTTTGCGTAGTCTATAGCTAATTCTTTAGATGAAAACTCTAAATTTAACTCTGAAAGAGTATTGGAACTAGTTTCCCAACCCATTAAAGGATTAATTCCAGTATTTTCTGTATCAAATTTGATAACCCATTTATCTGTCTTACCAAGACCAGACTGCATTGAGTTTTTTGTTGGTATATAAATTTTAGCTTTAATCATAAAATTGGTCGGGGCGGCAGGATTTGAACCTGCGACCCTCTGGTCCCAAACCAGATGCGCTACCAGGCTGCGCTACGCCCCGATTGAGGTACTAATACATTAGATATTCATAATTTCAAACAATAAAGAACATCAAAAGTAAGTCTTTTTTTGAAGAATCTGATATACAAGATTAATGATCATTATCTGCAATAATTGCTCTAAAAAATTTGACGTTGATTCATCCTTAATACCTCAAAATGGAAGACTGCTTCAATGTAGTGCTTGTGAACATAAATGGTTTTTTAAAAATGAGGCTGTAGCTTTAACTAAAAATGATAACTCTATTGATCAAATTAAAAAATTTACAGAAGCTCCAGACTCTATAGATATCGAAAGTCCAATAAATATTGATGAAGAGTCTATAGAAAACCAAGCTTCATTTAAAGATAATGACGACATAAAGAAAAAAAAAGGTCTTGTAATAGATCCAAGCAAATCTAAAAAAGGATATAATATATTATCATTAATTGTTGTTTTCATAATTTCATTTGTAGCTCTAATTATTATTTTAGATACTTTCCAAGCACCAATTAGTAAAATTTTTCCTAACTTAGAATTTATTCTTTATAATTTATATGAAACTATTAATGATATTTGGTTATTTTTAAAAGATTTAATTTGATTCTATGATTAGGACACTATCTAAACCGTTTAAATGGTTCTTTCAACTTGAAGCGGCAAGTGGTTTAGTTTTATTGATTGCTGCAATTATTGCCTTAGTTATAAGCAATTCAATTTTTAGTGAATTTTATTTTGATTCCCTTAAGCATTATTTATTTATTGGTGTAAATGATTATGGTTTAAAACTTTCTGTGCATCACTGGATTAATGATTTGTTGATGGCAATATTTTTCTTTTTTGTAACTCTAGAAATTAAAAGAGAATTTATTCAAGGTGAACTATCCAATTTGAAAAAAGCATTATTACCAATAATTGGAGCAGTTGGTGGAATGGTTATCCCTGCCCTTGTTTATATTTTTATAAATTTTGGTAACTCAGAAACTTTAAATGGTTGGGCAATTCCATCAGCAACAGACATTGCCTTTTCGTTAGGAATTTTATCTCTTCTTGGTTCAAGAGTACCAATATCATTGAAAATTTTTTTAACAGCACTAGCAATTATTGACGACCTTGGAGCTATTCTTATTATTGCTTTTTTCTACTCGGGAGATTTGAGTATAAGTTATTTAAGTTTAATATTGATATCTTATATCTTTTTGCTTATTCTAAACAATTTTGGAATTAAAAAATTCTTACCATACCTAATAGTTGGTTCATTCATGTGGTTTTTCACTTATAAATCTGGAATTCATGCAACAATTTCAGGTGTACTTTTGGCGTCTACAATACCACACAGAATAAAAGACAAAGATTTTTCTCTATTAATTAAACTTGAACATGCAATAAGTCCATATGTAGCTTTTATGATAATGCCAATATTTGCATTTGCTAACGCAGGTGTTTCATTGGAAGGTTTGACCTTATCTTCTTTATTGCTACCAGTTCCACTTGGAATTCTCTTGGGTTTGTTCGTCGGCAAGCAAGTTGGTGTTATGATTTTCTCTTTTGCTGCAGTTAAAATAGGAGTAGCTCAAATGCCAGATAGATCAAGTTGGTTAAGTTTATATGGCGTTTCTGTCCTAACAGGTATTGGTTTTACTATGAGTTTATTTGTTGGTAACTTAGCATTTGCTGAAGATATTCAATACATTGATGGTGTAAAAATT
>Ga0209632_10000765_pt1 | contig 33264 bp, 38 predicted proteins | sample COG_10_FD_184754 | JGI IMG/M metagenome (GOLD analysis project Ga0209632, IMG submission 184754) | Pelagic Microbial community sample from North Sea - COGITO 998_met_10 (SPAdes) (version 2) | ecosystem: Environmental > Aquatic > Marine > Neritic zone/Coastal water | place: Helgoland, sampling... | reverse complement strand
ATATTGATCTTTTATAGAACAACATTGAGCGTTGAATTGACTATAAAAGATCAATATGGAACTCAGAAAAATAAGGTTTTTAATAAGAATTTTTTATACAATAATAAAGAAAATAAATTTGACCTAGTTGAACATCAAGATCAAATTAAAAGTAATCTGGTTGATGAAATTATTGAAGAACTGCTAATCTATATAAACCTATAAATGATTGTTAAATTTTACGAGATATTAAAAAAAAAATTAGACCAAAACAAATTTTTTTTATTATATGGAAATAACAGTGGATTAATAAAAGATACTCTAAAAAAAATTATTAAATCGAAAATGTCTAACAACATATTCAATTATGATGAAATTGATATAATTAAAAATCCAAAAATTTTTGAAGAAAATGTTAATAATAAATCCTTTTTTGACGACGAAAAAATTATAATTATTTCCAGAGCAACTGATAAAATATTTAAGACTATAGAGGAAACAGTTGAAGAAAATTTAGATGATGTGGTAATAATATTAACAAGTGGTATTTTAGAAAAAAAATCAAAATTAAGAAATTTTTTTGAGAAAAATAAAAACACCATATGTGTGCCATTTTACGAAGATAACTTACAAACTTTAAGTTTATTAGCACAAAATTTTTTTAAAGAAAAAAAAATTTCAATATCCCAACTTAACATTAATTTAATTATAGAACGGTGCAGTGGGGATAGAATTAATTTAAACAATGAGCTAGAAAAAATTCATAATTTTTCAATAGAAAAAAAATCAATAAATACAGAAGATATTTTAAAATTGACTAATTTAAGTGAAAATTTTGATGTAGCGGAATTAGTAGATAATTCTTTGGCAATGAATAAAAAAAAAACATTATACATATTAAATGAAAATAGTTTCACAGGAGAAGATTCTGTTATGATTATACGGATTTTTTTAAATAAATTAAAAAGACTACTAAAACTGCAATCTGAGATTAAGATTAAAAAAAATGTTGAAAACACAATTTCAACTCATAGGCCTCCCATTTTTTGGAAAGATAAGGATATTATTAAAAGACAAATGCAAATCTGGAGTCTGGAAAAGATTCAAAAATTAATGATTAAAGTAAATAATATTGAATTATTCGTAAAAAAATATCCTGCAAATTCAATAAATGTAGTGACAGATTTTATTTTAGAGCAAACACTAGAAGCAAAAAATTAATAATTTGATTTGATAACATCAATAATTTTATTTAACTGATCAATATCATGGTAAGAAAAAGTTATTGTACCTTTGTTTTTTTTATTATTTTTGATCAAAACATTTAATCCAATCTTATCAGAAATTGATTTTTGAAGATTATTAATGTTTGGATCTAAAGATTTATTAAAAACTATTTTTTTCTTTTTAAACAATTTTACAAAATTTTCTGTTTGCCTTACTGAAAGTTTTTTTTCAATAATTTTTCTTGCAATAAACACAGCATTATCTAAACCAACTAAGATTTTGGCATGACCCGAACTTAATTTCTGCTCCTCAATATATTTAAGAACCTCCGCAGGTAGATTTAATAATCTTAGTGAATTAGTTATATAGCTTCTGCTTTTACCAATAAATTTTGATACTTTTTCTTGATTATATGAAAACTCATCAATTAATCTTTTATAACCCTGTGCTTCTTCCAATGGATTTAAATCATGTCTCTGTACGTTTTCGACTATTGCAAACTCCAAAGATTTCAAATCACTCACCTCTGAAATAACAACAGGAATTTCGTGAAGCCCAGCTTTTCTTGCTGCCAACCACCTTCTCTCTCCAGCTATAATTTCATATTTACTACTTTCGGTATTGGATGTTCTAACTATAATTGGTTGAATTACGCCTCTTTCTTTTATTGAATTTGTTAAGTCATCTAAACTTTCTTTATCAAAATGTTTTCTAGGTTGATATTTATTGGGAACTATTTCACTTAAAGTTAATTTATTGGTTTTTATTTCTGTTTTAGTTTCACCAATTAGTGATGACAATCCCCTACCCAATCCTTTCTTAATTTTATTTGAATTCATTATTATGCTGCACTCCCTACTTTGTTTTCTTGATTCATAAATTCATCAGTGAAGCTGTAATATGATTTACTTCCGGAGCAGCTTTTATCATATATCAAAACAGGGACACCGTGAGATGGTGCTTCCGACAATCTAACATTACGTGGAATAACTGTACGATATACTTTATCTTTAAAATAATTTCTTGCTTCTCGTTCTACCTGAGATGACAATTTATTCCTTTTATCATACATCGTTAATAATATGCCTTGTATATCCAATTCAGGATTTAAATTGACTTTAATTCTATCAATTGTTTTTATGAGTTGAGTAAGACCCTCTAATGCAAAAAATTCGGTCTGTAGAGGTACCAACAATGAATTTGAGGACACCAAAGCCATAACAGTCAATAAGCTTAGAGAAGGAGGGCAGTCAATTAAAATATAATCGTATAATGCCCCAGAATCATTTAAATAAGCAGTTAATTTACCCTTTAATATAAAAGCTCTATCGTTATCTCCTGCAGTTTCAATTTCTAGTCCTGATAAATCTACATTCGATCTGATTAAGTCTAAATTTTCAAATTGAGTCTTTTTTATTACTTCAGAAATTGATTTTGTTCCATTTAGTATACCGTAAATTGTTTCATCTGATCGCTCTATATTAGATAGTCCCAATCCAGTTGTAGCGTTTCCTTGTGGATCTAAATCTATTACTAAAATTTTTTTTCCTTGTTGTGATAACGCCGATGCTAAATTTATTACTGTAGTCGTTTTTCCTACTCCACCTTTTTGATTGATTATTGAAATTATTTTCATGAAACTTTTTTTTTGATTTTTTTAATGTTTAACAGAAATGAGTCATCACTTGTTAAGCTTTTTTTTTCCTGATAATCTAAATCCCATTCTATTAATGCATCATTAAGAATTTTTTTTCCACTTTTTCCCATAAATAAAATCAAATTCTTATATTCTTTAAAATTTTTATTCACTAAATCTAATATTACTGGCATTGGTTTAAATGCTCTAGACATTATTGTTCCTGTTTCTATATCCTTAACCGTAAAAATATCTTTTTTAATTACTTTTGTGTTCAATTTTAATTTTTTTGAAACTTCTTCTAAAAAAATGCATTTATGGTGGCTTTTTTCATAAAGATTTATTTTCATCTTATTGCTTATTTTTTTCATTATAATAGCGACTATAATCCCAGGCATCCCTCCTCCTGTACCTAAATCTGAGGTTGTATTACTATTTAAATCAATAAAATCAATTATTTGCGCTGAATCTATAATATGTCGATCCCTAATTTCCTTTTTTTCTTTTGTGTTCCTACTAATAATATTCATTTCATCATTTTTTTTCTGAATCATTGATATAAGGCTTTCAAAATCAACACAAGTTTCACGTGAAACATTTAAATTTGAAATTTGTGAGTAAGAATTTAATAAAAGATTATCCATCAAGCTATATGCTTAATAGACCTTCTTTTAACATGTGACAACAAAATATATACTGCGGCAGGTGTGATACCGTCAATTCTTAGGGCCTGGCCCATAGTTTTTGGTTTTATTTGCTTAAATTTGGATTTAACCTCGTTTGAAAGACCAGAAAAGGCATCATAATTTATATTATCTGGAATTATTAGATTTTCATCTCTCTTGAAAGCTAATATATCGGCCTTTTGCTTTTGCAGATATCCTCTATAATGGGAGTTAATTTCAATTTGTTCATCGATTTTAAAGTCATATTTTGATATTTCGGGCCATATGCTCCTAATTTTTTTCATATCTACACCCTTATGACTCAAAAGCTCCTCTGCAGACCTGAGAATACCATCTTTAGCAATGTTAATCCCATGATTTTCTGCTTTTGATGGAGAAATAGTAAGATTAGAGATTTGTAAAGATATTTTATCTACTTTAGTGGACTTATCTTCAAACATATATTTACGGATATCGTTTATTAAGCCAATTTTTATTCCTTTGTGAGTTAATCTTAAATCTGCATTATCAGCTCTTAAACTTAAACGATATTCAGCCCTAGAAGTAAACATTCTATAAGGCTCCGCAACTCCTTTTGTAACTAAATCATCAATCATAACCCCTATATAGGCTTCAGAGCGGTCTAAAATAAAGGGCTCCTCATTTTTAAATGATAAAGCGGCATTTACTCCCGCAATTAATCCTTGAGCAGCAGCCTCCTCATATCCTGTTGTTCCATTAATCTGACCCGCTAGATATAGACTATTAATTTTTTTAGTTTCCAGAGTTAAAAACAACTCTCTTGGGTCTATATAATCATATTCTATAGCATAACCTGGCCTAATAATTTTTACATTCTCTAAACCATTGATATTATTACATATTTCTTGCTGAACATCAGTTGGAAGAGACGTAGAAATACCATTCGGGTAAATTGTATGATCATTTAAACCTTCGGGCTCTAAAAAAATTTGATGTCTACTCTTATCAGCAAATTTTGTAATTTTATCCTCAATTGATGGGCAGTATCTTGGTCCTATTCCCTTAATGCTGCCAGAGTACATGGCGCTCTTAGACAAATTCTTTGCTATGATTTTATGTACCTTCTCGTTTGTATAGGTCATGGAACAAGAAACTTGTTTGTTTAAATTTTTTTTTGTTAGGAAAGAAAAAAAATAAGGATGATCATCAGCAAACTGTTCTTCTAAATTTTTATAGTTTATTGTCCTTGAATCAAGTCGCGGAGGGGTTCCAGTTTTCAACCTTCCAATTTTAAAATCATATTTCTCTAACTGCTCAGTCAACCCGGTAGAAGGCTTCTCATCATACCTTCCAGCAGGTGTTCTTTCATCACCTATGTGTATTAAACCATTTAAAAAAGTCCCCGTCGTTAATATTAGCTTAGAACATAGGACTTTTTTACCTTCTTTAGTTAAAAATCCACTTATAGTGTTATTATTAAAAATAAATTTTATAACAGGATCTGAAAAAACGTTTAAATTACAGTAGTTTAGCAATTTTTCTTGCATATATTTTTTATATAGTGACCTATCAGATTGAGTTCTTGGTCCTCTTACTGCTGGACCTCTGCTTCTATTTAGTAGTCTAAATTGTATGCCCGATTTATCTGCTACCTCACCCATAACCCCGTCAAGAGCATCTATCTCTCTAACAAGATGACCTTTACCCAAACCACCTATTGCAGGATTACACGACATCTCACCTATTGTTTCTACATTATGAGTGAACAAAGCTGTGCTTACTCCTAAACGTGCAGAAGCTGCTGCTGCTTCGCAACCTGCGTGACCACCACCAATTACAACTACATCAAAAGACAAATCTTTTTTCATAAGATAAATTTATAGCTGATCAAAATTAATTCAAGTTGTGAGTCAGAGATAATTAAATTGATATGAAAATTATTTTAAGCGTCAAAAAACAATTAAATTAAATTTTTTTTCTTAAATAAGCCACGTTTATCAATGATAATAGTCCAAAATGGGTCAAAAAACCCATTAAAACGTACTATTATAGTTAATTAAAATTTATTGATAAATATAGCTTATTTAAGATACAGCACTGCTAATAGCAATATTAATTATTTTCCAATGCAAAAATCATTAAAAATGCTACCGAGGATTTCTTCAACATCAACTTTCCCAACTATCATTCCAAGGTGCCGTGTGGCCAAACGAAGGTCTTCCGCTGCCATATCAAAATCTTCTGCTTGCTTTTTTTCATTAAATTTTTTTAGACAGTTTAAACATTGTTCAAGATGTTGTCTGTGTCTTTCTCTTGTAATTAAAATATCATCACTTGTTAAAAATTTATTTTTCAAACTATTTTTAATTTTTTGAATAAGTTCATCGATATTAAGATTTTCTTTGATCGAGATTAATACATGATTTAGTTTTTTAACTTCATGACTAATATCTCCATCTAAAAGATCTGATTTATTTACGACTAAAATCGCATTTTTATCAAGCAAACTCCTTAGGGAATCAGTAAAATCAGGGTTTTTTGCATCTACCATTACTAGCTTCAAATCTGCCTCTTCAGCTCTTTTTAAAGAGAGCTTAATACCTTTTTTTTCAATTTCATTTTTTGATTCTCTTATCCCTGCGGTATCAGAAACAATTACTGGATAACCGTCTATATTAAGGTGCGCTTCTATTACATCTCTTGTTGTTCCAGCAATCTCAGAAACTATAGCAACATCTCTGTTAGATAGGTGGTTTAAGAGACTAGATTTGCCCACATTGGCAGGTCCAAGTATTGCAATTTTAAAACCTTCTCTAATTCGTTCTCCTACTTTTTGATCGTCTAAAATTTTTTCAATATTGTTTGAAACCTCAACAGAGTTCTTTTTAATTTTATGTAAAATATCACTTGGTAGATCCTCGTCTGGAAAATCGATTTTTGCTTCAATGAGTGATAAAATTTTTAAAAGTTTTTCCCTTAAGAAATTAAATTGGTCTGATGACTTACCATTCATAATTTTAATTGCTTGCTTTCTTTGAATTTCAGTTTCAGAAGAAATTAAATCTGCTACGCTTTCTGCCTTAAGTAAATTTATTTTTCCATTTTGAAATGCGAGTTTTGTAAACTCTCCGGGTTCTGCCAATCGACAGTTTTTTATTTTTGAAATAGAAGCATGTAAAGCATCTATCACTGCTTTGCTCCCATGTACTTGGATTTCTGCCATATCTTCACCTGTGTAGCTCTCGGGCCCTGGAAACCATAAAATTATTCCCTCATCAATTACGTCAGAATCATTGATATTGCTTATTTTTCTAAGGGTGGCCATCCTTGGCTCTGGTAATTTTTTTCCTGTGAGCAACTTGATGACGTCTGAAGATTCTGGTCCAGAAATTCTTACAATTGCTACCCCAGAAGTACCAGGGCCAGTTGATAAAGCATAAATAGTCATAAATAGATTATAACTTCTATTCTTTAATATTGGTAAACTTTATTAAGCTGGTTTGTTCATTGAATTAAAGAACTCAGAATTACTTTTGGTGTCCTTTAACTTTGAGCTAATAAACTCAATGGCATCCATTGTACCCATAGGAGCTATAATTCTTCTAAGTACGTTCATTTTTTGTAAATCATTCTTGTCGAACAACAATTCCTCTCTTCTTGTTCCTGATTTTGTAATATCGATTGCAGGATAAATTCTTTTATCTGCTATCTTTCTATCTAGAACTGTTTCACTATTTCCTGTTCCTTTAAACTCTTCAAAAATTACTTCGTCCATTCTACTGCCTGTATCGATCAACGCTGTAGATATAATTGTAAGGGACCCACCTTCTTCAATATTTCTAGCTGCACCAAAAAATCTTTTGGGTCTTTGAAGTGCATTAGCATCCACACCACCTGTTAAAACTTTACCAGAGCTTGGGATAACAGCATTATAAGCTCTGCCCAATCTAGTTATCGAATCTAATAGTATAACTACATCTTTTTTGTTTTCTGTTAATCTTTTGGCTTTTTCAATTACCATTTCAGCAACAGCAACGTGTCTTTGTGCTGGCTCATCAAATGTTGAGCTTATGACCTCACCTTTTACGGATCTTTGCATGTCGGTTACTTCCTCTGGTCTCTCGTCAATAAGAAGCACTATTAGGTAACACTCTGGATAATTTTTAGCAATTGAGTTTGCAATGCTTTGAAGTATCATTGTTTTACCGGCCTTAGGCGGTGAAATTATAATTGATCTTTGTCCCTTACCGATGGGGCTAACTAAGTCAATTAGTCTTGGTGTAAGGTCTGGTTTTTTTTCAATTTTTGTGGTTTCAATTTCCATTACCAATTGTTTATCAGGATAGAGCGGGGTAAGATTTTCAAAGGCAATTTTATGTCTTGATTTTTCTGGTTCTTCAAAATTAATTTTACTTACTTGAAGTAAAGCAAAATATCTTTCACCTTCTTTTGGTGCTCTAACGGGTCCCTCCACTGTATCGCCCGTTCTCAAACCAAATTTTCTTATTTGGCTTGGACTTACATAAATATCATCTGGCCCAGGAAGGTAATTTGATTCCATGGCTCTCAGGAAACCAAATCCATCTTGAAGTAATTGCAACACGCCCGCACCTGTTATTTCTTCTTTCTCTGCAACTTTTTTTAAAATTGCAAAAAGAATTTCTTGTTTTCTTAAAGTGCTAGCGTTTTCAATCCCAAGTTCTTCAGCTTGCGTAATAAGTTGTTCTGATGATTTTAATTTTAATTCTTGAATATTCATGATTTGAGGTTTTAAAGGACTTAATAGATATTGTTAATATATATAATATTATTAATAATTCAATACTAGAATGGCTTAAATACAACAATAAAAATGATTAAAATTAGCAATAAGGTTGGTATTTCATTAATATAACGATAAAATTTTGATGATTTTTGATTTTGATTAAATTTAAACTCTTTTAACAACACACCAAGGTAAAAATGATAAGCGGTCAAGAATAATACTAAAATTAATTTTAACTTAAGCCACAAATTAATTAATTGATCAAAACCTATCTCCGAAATAAGCAACAAGCCGAACAACCAGCTTAAGATCATTGCTGGTGTCATAATGTAGTAAAATAACTTTCTCTCCATTGTTTTGAAAACCATATTAATAATTTCATTATTATTTTCAGAATGATAAACGAAAATTCTGGGAAGGTACAACAGTCCTGCCATCCAAGAAATAACAGAAATTAAATGAAGGCTTTTAAATAATAAATAAGTATTCATTTTATAAGCAGGGGCATTTTTTAAATTGATTTGGGCATTGGGTTTTGGGTGGATATAAATTTTTGGCAAACTTATTTTCTTCTTTGTTTAGAACTAGGGCACATAAAGAATTAATAAAATCAGGGCTCGTTCCTAATGCTGGAACTCTAATATAATCCTTACACCCGTTTTTAACAGCTAGGTCTTTATATTCTACATCAAGTTCAACTAACGTTTCTGAGTGTTCAGAAACAAACGCTATTGGAACAAGAACTATTTTCTTTCCTAATTTTGAATTTTCAATAATTATGTCATCGGTTGAAGGTCCTATCCACTTTAGGGGTCCAACTCTACTTTGATAACTTAAAATCCAATCAAGAGTATCTAATTTTAAGTTTTTAACAATCATGTTCACAGATTGCTCTACTTGCCACTGATATGGATCTCCTTTTTTTATATTTTTTTGTGGGAGTCCGTGTGCTGAGAAAATTAATTTATAATTTTGAAGATCTTTAATTTTATTTTTTATTCCCTCTACGTGGCTTTTTATAAAAGAAATGTCTGTGGGGTAACAACAAATAGTAGATGTTTTTGTACTATAATTAATTTTTTTACAAACGGTATGCCACTCTTTAATTGAGGAGCCGGAAGTTGCTGCTGAATATTGCGGATATAAGGGTAGCAGCACAATCTCATCGGGACAGTATTCTTTTACATTTTTAACCACATCTTCTGCTCTAGGATGCCAGCACCTCATAACAACAAAACATTTATAATTATTTTGATTATCACTATGATTAAGTTTTTTCTCTAGGGCATTAGATTGATCTATTGTTAATTTTAAAATAGGGGACGACCCTCCAATCTCTTGGTAAATTTTTTTGGCTATAGGAGCCCTCCTGTTAGAAATAAGCTTTGCTAACGGATACCTTATAAGGGACGGAATGTTTAGTATTGCTGGGTCATTAAATAAGTTAAATAAAAAAGGTTCAACGTTTTCAAGTTTGTCTGGCCCCCCCAAATTAAATAATATTATAGCCTTCTTCATTTAATAATCTTTTACTAATTTGACTAAATAATCTACCATATTAGGGTTGGTCTCTGGTAAAACTCCATGCCCTAAATTAAATATATACGGGTGGTCTTTGAATATATCTAAATATTTTTTTGTTTGTTTTTTTAAATTTTCTTTGTTGGTTAAAAGTATTTTTGGATCGAGCCCACCTTGGATTGGTATTTTTATCTCTTTCCTAATTTTTCTAGGATCTACCTCGTAATCAATACATATTGCGTCGGGCTTTACAATTTCACAATAATTTTTATAATTTTTTATCCCTCGTGGGAAACATATAACTGGGATTCCCAACCTTTTAATAAATTCTACTAAATTTAAAGTTGGAATATAAACATAATTGGGCAAATCCTTTTCTTCTAGTAGGCCTGCCCAGCTATCAAAGATTTGAATTACTTCAGCTCCACTTTCAATTTGGTTTTTTATATGAACTTTTAAAAATTTCTCTAAAAAAATTAAAACTCTATTAATTAAAAAATCATCTTTGAAAAAATCATCTTTTAGTTTCAATTTTGGTGACTGTTTGTTAATCATATAAACCATTAAAGTCCAAGGTGCCCCAACAAAACCAATTGTACTTTTGTTGTTTGTTAGTTGATTGTTTTTAACTAAATTTATTGCTTTATAAACGGGATAAATTTTTTCAACAAAATCTATTTCATCTAACTTCGAAATTTCATTTATATTTAATTCGCCTAATAACGGACCAAAATCTTTTTTAAATTCAACTTTTTGATTTAAACCATAAGGTAACATTAGAATGTCTGAAAAAATTATTGCAGCATCTAATTCAAATCTTCTTAGAGGCTGAAGTGTAATTTCTGATGATAAATTTTCATTAAGACATAATTTAATAAAATTAGGATTTTGTTTTCTAATTTCTCTAAATTCAGGTAAATATCTACCCGCTTGTCGCATTATCCATATTGGATTAATACTAGTTTTTTTATTTATTATTACTTCATTAATTGGAGACATATTAATAATTAAATATAATTAACTGTATTAGTATTATATCCTGTGAATAATGATGATTAAATTTAATAAACATTTTATTAACTAATTATTAACATTTAGATGCTTAAACTTCTTAAATAAATAGAGCAAATTGAAGCTTAATAGATAATTATTTAAATATATCAAAAATATTATACACATGTTTAATAATGTTAATAAAAGCTTTGTTTTACAACTCAAATTTGTAAATTTTAAGAATAAATATTATGATTAAAATAATACAATGTTATTAACAAACAATACATGAGTAATATTTATCAAATTTATCTTATTTCAGACTCAACGGGGGAAACTTTAGATAGAATCTTTCTTGCAATAAAAGCTCAATTTAAAAATATAGATTATAAAATACACACTTATTCATTTACAAGAACAGAAAACCAAATTCTTAAAATTTTGTCTGATGCTGAGAAAAGTTTAAATTCTATAATTTTATACTCAATAGTAGATAGCAGCCTGGCCAAATATCTTGCTGTCACCAGCGATCATAAAAAGATTCCTTGTTTCGGTGTGTTGGGTGAACTTATATTAAGTTTTTCAAAACTTCTTAATCAAAAAGCATCTCACGAGCCAAGCGGACAACACGCTTTGAACGACGAGTATTACAAAAGAATTGCAGCAATTCAGTTTACAATGAGTCATGATGATGGAAATCTTGTTAAAGAGATAAATAAATCTGACATAATATTATTGGGTGTCAGCAGAACGAGTAAAACTCCCACATCAATTTATCTAGCCAACAAAGGTTTTAAAACATCAAATATCCCCCTAATAAATGAAAGCTCTATTCCAAAATTTTTAAAAGAAAGCCCAAAAATTGTTTGTGTTGTTGGTTTAAATACAGACCCAGAAAGACTTGTAGACGTCAGAAAAAACAGAATGAACTCTCTTAAAGAAACAGAAAATAAATCTTATACAGATCTTGATACAATTAAGAAAGAAGTGGATGATGCAAAAAATACATTTAAAAAATATAAATGGCCGACGATTGATGTAACAAGAAAATCAGTTGAAGAAACAGCAGCATCAATAATTAAAATATACGAAATATATAAAGAAAATGGCTGATTTAATTCTCGCATCAAAAAGCAAGGTAAGAAAAGAAATACTTGATAAAAACAAAATACTTGTTCAGGTTAAACCATCAAGCATAGACGAAGATGTTGTTAAACAAAGCCTATTAAAAGAGAATGCATCTCCAGAAATTATTTCAAAAAATTTAGCCGAACTTAAAGCAAACAAGGTAAGTCAGAAAAGTAATGATAATTTGGTCTTGGGAGCAGACAGCGTGATAGATTTAAACGGTGAATTAATATCAAAGCCCAAAAACAGAGATGAAGCCTTGAATATTTTAAAAAAACTAAACGGAAAAAAACATTATTTAGTCAGCTCAATTTGTATTTCAAGAAATGGATCAATGATTTGGAATTATACGGATAAAGCAGCACTAACAATGAAAAATATGACTGAAGAAGAACTCAAAACTTATTTGTCTAAAATACCTGATGAAACATTATATGCTTATAATGTTTATCAAATCGAAGGAGAAGGAAAAAATTTATTTTCAGATATTGATGGAGATGAAGATACAATAATGGGTCTTCCTATAAAAAAAATTAAAGAATATTTAAACAATTATAAATGAAAAAATACTTAGTTATTGGAAACCCAATTAAACACTCCTTATCACCAAGATTACACAATTATTGGATTAAAAATAATGGAATAAATGCAATTTATGAAAAGAAAAAAATAAATGATAATGAATTGAAAAATTTAATAAAAGAAGTCGAGAGGAAAAAAATTAGTGGGGTAAATGTAACTGTCCCTTTTAAAAAAATTGTTATTCCTTATTTAGACCAATTGAGCTTAGAAGCTAAAAACACGCAGTCAGTTAATACAATTTATTTAAACGATAATAAATTAATAGGACACAATACAGACATAAGTGGTTTTGAGCTTGGTATTAAAAATGCAAAATTTGATGTTAAAAATAAAAAAATTTTAATATTAGGGGCAGGTGGGGTAGTATCATCTATCATTTTTGCTCTTAATAAAATGAATGCTTCTGAAATCTTTGTAAGCAATAGAACAATAAATAAAGCTGAAAATCTAAAAAACTTGTTTAAGAACATAACCATAATTAACTGGGGAGAAATTCCGAGTATCGATATGATTATTAATGCAACAAGTGTAGGCTTAAAAGAGGATGATGAATTAAATTTAGACTTATCTAAAATTGGAAATAATAAATTTTTTTACGATTTAATTTATAACCCCAAAGAAACCAACTTTTTAAAAACAGGAAAAAAATTAGGAAATAAAACAGAAAATGGAAAAATGATGTTCATTTTTCAGGCATCTGCTGCTTTCCAGGTGTGGCATGGGGTTAAGCCAGAAATTAATGATAAAGTAGTTGAGTTTTTAGACTAATGATTAAAATTGGGATTTTAGGAGATATAGGTTCAGGCAAAAGTTATGTTGCAAATAATTTTGGTTACCCAGTATTTAACGCAGATAGAGAGGTAAGTAAATTATATGAGAAAGATAAAAAAATTTTTATTAAATTAAAAAAATTTTTACCAAAAGATATTAAAACTTTTCCCATCAATAAAGATGAGGTTATAAATGCTATATTAGCTAATCAAAAAAATTTAAAAAAAATTGTTAAAATTGTTCATTTAGAAATTAGAAAAAAATTGAATCTTTTTTTGAGAAAAAATAAAGATAAAAAAATAATAATTTTGGATGTACCTCTTTTGTTAGAAAATAAAATTAATAAAAAAAAAGATATCTTGATATTTGTGCAAGCAAGGAAAAAAGAAACTTTAAAAAGATTGAGAAAGAGAAAAAATTTTAATCAAGCCTTGTTAAAAAAATTTCAAAATATTCAACTTCCACTCGATTATAAAAAAAAAAAATCTCAATTTGTCATTAAAAATAATTTTACAAAAAGAACTGTTAAAAATGATATAAGAGATATTCTAAAAAAAATTTTATAAATGAAAGAAATAGTATTAGACACAGAAACAACTGGACTCTCTACAAAAGATGGACACCGCATAGTTGAGATTGGTTGTATTGAATTAGATGATTTAATTCCAACACAAAACAAGTTTCACTGCTATTTAAATCCTGAAAGAAAAGTCTCAGAAAAAGCATTAGAAGTTCATGGTTATACCGATGAATTTTTATCAAAAAAAAAAAAATTTAGCGAAATAGCTGATGAGTTTTTAAATTTTATTAAAGATAAAAAGTTAATCATTCATAATGCGGAATTTGATTTGTCACATTTAAATAATGAATTGCAAATATTAGGTAAAAAAACCCTCCAAAATGAAACTGTAGATACATTAATTTTAGCTAGAGAAAAATTTCCTGGCTCACCTATAAGTTTAGATGCGCTTTGTAAAAGATATAGAGTTGATAATTCAAAAAGAACACTTCATACTGCATTAGTAGATTGTGACCTGTTAGCAAAAGTTTATATAAATCTAATTGATCAAAAAGAGCCAACATTAAATTTTCAAGATCAAGATCTCAAAATAAAAAAAGAAACAGCTAAAAAAACTTTATATTTTAAAAGAGTAGTTGCCCCAACCAATGAAGAAATGCAAAATCACAAAATGTATTTAAAAAGTAACCTTAAAAAGAATTTTTTTAATTAAATCTTTCACTGTAAAGCTTATTGAAATCAATTTTTTTCTCTAATTTGATATCTGAATGTCCAGAATTGTGCATTAAATTTAGAAAAGAAGTTTCTAATTCTGGATAAATTTTTGTAGGAACATCACATAAAATAATTTTTTCTAAATTTTTTTTGTCTTTGATTTCATCATTTACTTTTATAATGGTTGTATAAACTATCTCATAATATGATTTTTTTTCATTTGGCTCCTTGTCCTCAAATTTTAAAGTAGTATTAATTTCTATGAGTTTATTTTTAAGAGGTTTTGAGGTAATATCTATATTCAGCTGATATTTAGAAATGTTTTCTTTAACGAATAAATAGGTTTCAATGTCTGCTGTCTCACTTGAGGCATCCTTTATAAATTTAGCAAGAATTTTAAACTTTTCTGTCATCGTCATCGTCATCTTCTATATCTTCAAATTCGCCATCAATAAAATGATTTTTTTCTTTCTTTTTATTTTCAAATTTTGTTGAAAGTTTTCCAAAGATAAGTTTTCTCGTTAGGGGAAATATTATTAAAAATCCAAACATATCAGTTGCAAATCCAGGTATTATTAAAAGAAAAGCACCAAATGCTATGGCGGCTCCAGAAATTATTTCGTAAGCTGGCATTTCATTTTTTATCATTTGTGAAAATCCAGATCTCAAAGTATTTAAACCCTCATACCTAGCGTAAATAATACCAGTTAAAGCAGTTAAAAAGATTAAAAATATTGTATTAAAGGCTCCAATTTGTGAGCCTATTTTTATGAATAGATAAATTTCTATTATCGGCACTAAAATAATTGATAAAAGTACTGTGTTCATTTGTCTTTAATGTAATTGTTGGTTGAAATTAATCAACAGAGTAATTACTATTATATTATGAATTACAGTTTTGAGTATATAGATATAATTTTGTTAGCAATGATTGCTGGGTTTATCTTTCTAAGGCTAAGGGGAATATTGGGTAAAAGGACTGGATTTGAGGGAAAAGCACCACCACAATTTCAAGAAGTTTTAAAAAATGTTAAATTGGAAAAAGAATTTAAACAAAGTGAAATTTTCGATGAAAATGCAAAAAAAGAATTTTTAAGTGGAGCAAAGATTGCGTACGAAACTATCATCACAGACTTTAGTGATAATGATAATAAATTAACAACTTCAAAGCCGCTTTTAAGCAAAAAAATTTATGGCCAATTTAATGAAGCTCTTCAAGAAAGAAATAAAAGAGGTCATTATGCTGAAATAACTTTTATAGGTATTAACTCAGCGCTAATTAAGGAGCACAAAAAAATAAATAGCATGTTTCAAGTGACTGTAGATTTTGTCAGCGAAATAATAACTTGCATTAAAGATAAAGAAAAAAAAATAGTTTCAGGGGATCCTGAAAAGATTAAAAAAATTTATGATACTTGGGTTTTTTCAAGAGACATAAAGTCCAACAATCCAAATTGGCAACTAGTAGACACCTTAACCTAATTGAACAGAAAAATTTCAAATAAAGATAAAAAAGATTGGGAGAATTTTTTATCTAAAGATGAAACTTTGCCAAACAAAGATAAAGATTTTTCTCAAACAAAGGCACCCAAAATAAGATTATGTGACTTACATGGCTATTCTTTGGATGATGCAAACAAAAAGATAAAAAATTTAATTATTAGTTCTTACATAACTGGTGTTAGCAAACTAATTATTGTGACTGGCAAAGGTATTCATTCAGAAAATGAAAAAAATCCTTATGTATCAAAAGATCTTAGTATCTTGAAATATTCTGTTCCTGAATACGTAAATAATAATAATGAATTAACTGAGTTAATAAATGAAATCAAAGATGCTAGTATAGAAGACGGGGGAAGTGGGGCTTTTTATATTTTTCTAAAAAAAAAACCTACAAAATAAATTTAGATAGATCGGTATCTTTAACCAAATTATCCAGGTTTTTATTAATATAATCTTTATTAATTACTATTTTTTCACCAGATCTATCTGTTGCTGTAAAACTAATCTCATCCAAAATTTTTTCAATAATAGTATGCAATCTTCTTGCTCCAATATTTTCTACTGTTGCATTAACTTCTGAAGCAACATTTGCAATTGTATCAATTCCATCTTCAGAAAACTCCAGATCAACATTCTCTGTTTTTAATAAAGCCACATATTGTTTAATTAAACTAAAATCGGGCTCTTTTAATATTCTTTTAAAATCTTTACTTGTTAAAGCTTCTAATTCAACTCTGATTGGCAACCTTCCCTGTAATTCTGGAAGTAAATCAGAAGGCTTTGCAAGCTGAAAGGCCCCAGATGCAATAAATAGAATGTGGTCAGTTTTTATAGGTCCATATTTAGTGTTTACAGTTGTTCCCTCAATCAAAGGTAATAAATCTCTTTGAACACCTTCTCTTGATACATCTCCACCAACCCTATCAGCTCTTCCAGAAATTTTATCAATTTCATCTAAAAAAACTATTCCATTATTTTCTGTCGAAATTTTTGCAGCTTTTATAATTTTGTCTTGTTCAATTAATTTGTCAGACTCATCATTAATTAAAATCTCATGAGATTCTTTTACATTCATTTTTTTCTTTTTTTCTTTATTACCCATAGATTTACCAAGCATCTCACCAATATTGATCATTCCTACATTTGCACCGGGCATCCCAGGAATTTCAAAAGAAGTATTGTTGCTACTCACATCACTTACAGCTATCTCAATTTCGTTGTCATCTAAGTCACCATCTTTAAGTCTTTTTCTAAAACTCTCTCTAGTCGCCAAACTTGCTTTTTTCCCAACTAAAGCGTCTAAAACTTTTTCTTCAGCAAGTTTTTGTGCTTTAGCATGCACTTCTTTTCTTTTTTTAATCTTTTCCATTGAAATGGCAATTTCAACTAAATCCCTGACAATTTGCTCAACATCTCTTCCTACATAACCAACCTCAGTAAACCTAGTAGCCTCTACTTTAACAAATGGGGCTTCAGCCAATTTTGAAAGTCTTCTAGAAATTTCAGTTTTGCCAACACCAGTTGGTCCAATCATAAGAATATTTTTAGGCAAAACTTCATTTTTCATTTCACCACTTAAAGCCTGTCTTCTCCATCTATTTCTTAAAGCTACTGCTACAGCTTTTTTAGCCTTATTCTGACCAACGACAAAACGATCTAACTCTGAAACAATTTCTCTTGGAGATAATGAACTTACTAGAGATTCTTTATTATTTGATTTTTTATCTTTTGGAACAAGTGGAGTAACGTTAGATTTTTCCATTATATTTTTTCAATTTTAATATTATCATTTGTGAAAACACAAATTTCTGAGGCAACTTTAATCGCTTTTTTTGCAACCTCTTCGGCACTCATATCTGAATCCATTAAAACTTTTCCTGCAGCTAATGCATAATTTCCACCCGAACCTATTCCAATTATGTCACCCTCGGGTTCCAAAACATCACCTGTGCCAGAAATGATGTAACTATTGTCTTTGTCTCCAATAGCCATTAAAGCTTCAAGTCTCCTTAAATATTTATCGGTTCTCCAATCCTTTGCTAATTCAACAGCAGCTCTTGATAAGTTACCAGCATGTTTTTCTATTTTGGCTTCTAGTCTTTCAAACAAAGTCAAGGCATCTGCCGTAGAACCAGCAAAGCCTGCCACCACATCTCTTTTTTCAATTTTTCTAACTTTTGAAGCAGTACTTTTTACAACAGTATTTCCCATACTTACTTGTCCATCTCCAGCTACTACTACTTTGTTATTTTTTCTGACTAATACAATTGTTGTCATAATTGATAAATGGTAACTATTTTTTATTCTTCAAGTGTTTATTGCAGATATTGATATAGATAGATTATGCATGTATACCTCTAAAATATATGGCTAGAAAAGGAAAAGTATCAAGAAAAACTAAAGAGACCAGCATCAGTGTTGAGGTAAACATTGATGGTAGAGGTAAATATCAAATTAATACTGGTATAGGGTTTTTAGATCATATGCTTGAGCAATTATCAAAACATTCATTAATAGATTTAAATGTTAAAGCAAAAGGCGATACTCACATAGATCTTCACCACACGACAGAAGATACTGGGATTGCAATTGGTGAGGCTTTAAAAAAAGCCGCAAAAAAATTTGTTGGTATCAAACGATATGCACACAGGGTTATTCCAATGGATGAAACATTAACAAGAGTTGCAATTGATGTTTCAAATAGACCTTACTTAATTTGGAAAGTTAAATTAAAAGTAGAAAAACTCGGCGAGATGGATACCGAACTATTTAAAGAGTGGTTTCAAGCATTCTCTCAGTCAGCAGGAATTACAATGCATGTTGAAAACATTTATGGGGACAACAGTCACCACATTATTGAATCTTGTTATAAAGGTTTAGCAAGATCACTAAGAGAAGCGCTAGAAATGGATCCAAGAAGTAAAAAAAGTATTCCATCAACTAAAGGCTCACTATAAGTTTAATGAATGTCACAATCGTTGATTATAATTCGGGCAATATAAGCTCTGTTATTAACTCCTTTGATGAAGTTGCCAAAGGTAAAGTAAATATTGAGGTAACTTCAGATTTAAATAAGATTAAATCAAGTGATAAGGTTGTATTGCCAGGACAAGGATCTTTTAAGAGCTGCGTTGATGCCTTGAATGGCATAAATGGTCTAGTAGATACTTTAAACAAATTTGTGCTAGATGATAAAAAACCTTTGCTAGGGATTTGTGTTGGATTACAAATGTTTGCAGATATTGGTTATGAAGAAATAGAAACAAAAGGCTTAGGTTGGATATCTGGCAAGGTATCCAAAATAGACAATCAAAATAATAAATACAAACTTCCACACATTGGCTGGAATCAAATAAATATTGTTAAAGATAGTAAGATTTTTAAAGACATAGAAAATAATTCTCACATGTATTTTGTGCACAGCTATGAATTTATTCCAGAAGATAAAAATTTAATTTCTGCAACAACAGACTATTCATCAAATATTGTTTGTTCCGTTGAAAGAGAAAATATCTTTGGAACTCAATTTCACCCAGAAAAGAGTGACAAAATTGGACTTAAAATAATTGATAACTTTATAAATTTGTAAAAATGAAGATTTTTCCAGCAATTGATATTAAAGATAAAAAATGTGTGAGGTTAATTAAAGGGGATTTTGAAAATAAAACGGAATATAAAGAGTCTCCAGTTGATCAGGCTGGCAAATATAAAGATCATGGTTTTAAAAATATACATATAGTTGACTTAGATGGAGCTTTGACTGGAGAAACAGTTAATTTGAATATTATCAAAGAAATAGTTAATAAATTTGATTTAAAAATTGAAGTAGGTGGAGGCATTAGAACTATTAATAGTATTCAGCAATATACCAATGCCGGTGTTGAGAAAGTAATTTTAGGAAGCGCTGCAATAAAGGATAAAAACTTTTTAAAAGATGCATGTAAAAAATTTCCTAATCAAATTGCTTTAGGATTAGATGCTAAAGATGGATATCTGTCTGTTTCTGGATGGAAAGAAAACTCAAACCAATTAACTTTAGATTTTTTAAATGAGATAAATGATTATGGTGCAAGTAGATTGATTTATACTGATATTAATCGAGATGGAATGAAGCAAGGTCCAAATTTTAAGGAAACATCAGAAGTTGCTGATACCTCAAATTGTCCCGTAATTATTTCTGGTGGAGTTTCATCAGTTGATGATATTAAAAAAGCAAAGGGCTTAAATAAGAATATTGAAGGTATAATAGTTGGAAAAGCTATTTATGATGGCGATATTAAACTAGAGGAGTTAGCAAAAGAAATCGATGCTTAAAAATAGAATTATACCATGTTTAGATGTTAAAAATGGTCGTGTTGTAAAGGGAATCAACTTTGTCGATCTTAAGGATGCAGGAGACCCCGTGGAACAAGCTAAAATTTATAGTGATGGAGGAGCAGATGAAATTTGTTTTCTAGATATTACTGCCTCTAACGAGAACAGAGATACCATTTATGATGTAGTGAAAAAAACTTCAAAAAAATGTTTTGTACCTTTAACAGTTGGTGGAGGTGTTAGAAGTGTAGATGATATAAATAAATTACTGAATTGTGGAGCAGATAAGGTCTCAATTAATACAGCGGCAGTTGAAAACTCAAAAATTGTTTCTGACAGTTCAAAAAAATTTGGGTCTCAATGTATCGTAGTTGCAATCGATGCAAAAAAAAATAGAGAGAACTGGGAAGTGTTTACTCATGGTGGAAGAAATAATAGTGGTATTAATGTATTAGAATATGCAAAAAAGATGGAACAAAATGGAGCTGGTGAGTTGCTTGTAACTTCCATGGATAGGGATGGAACGCAAGTAGGATATGATATAAATCTAATGTTAAAAATATCTTCAAAAGTAAATATTCCTATAATTGCTTCGGGTGGAGTAGGAAATTTGGACCACTTAGTTGATGGAATAAAATTAGGAAATGCTAGCGCTGTATTAGCAGCTTCAATATTTCATTATGGAAAATATTCATTACAAGAAGCTAAGGAATATCTGGATTCAAAAGGAATACCTGTTAGGATTTGATCTTAAATTATGGTCAATACTAAATTAAAATTACTAATCTATGAATATTTTTGATAGTTTAATCAAGTTAGCTAGAGAGAGAAAAGTTAAACCCATAGCGGGTTCTTATACCAACAAACTACTTGGTGATAAATCTCTAAGTAAAGCAAAAGTTTTAGAAGAAATAAATGAATTAATAGAAGCGGCAGAACAAGATACAAATAAAATCCATGAAGCGGCAGATGTTTTTTATCATTTGATCATGTATCTTGAGGCAAATAATATTATGATAGAAGATGTAATGGCTGAATTAGATAAAAGAAAAAAATGAGTTACGACAATAACAATATTTTTGCAAAAATTTTAAGAAATGAAATTCCCTGTAAAAAAATTTATGAAGATGATTTTGTGTTATCATTTTATGATATAAATCCAAAAAAAAAAATTCATGTGCTAGTTATTCCAAAAGGAAAATATGTTGATCTAGATGATTTCAGTGCAAATGCTTCACCTAATGAAATAGCAGGATTATTGAAAGGAATAAGCGCTGTTGCGAAAAAACTTGCGATTTCTGCAGAGACAGGAAAAGGATACAGAGCATTAACTAACATAAGCGAGCATGGAGGCCAAGAAGTACCTCATTTACATTTCCATTTATTTGGAGGTGAAAGAGTTGGTAAAATGGTTGAGTGAACAAGAAAATTGAAAGAAATTATTTGGAAATAAACTCACTAAAAGATTTGAGAAATTCTGAAATCTTTTCAAGGGAATATTCCGTCCAACTTGTTAAACCAGCAAATTTTCAATTGAATAAATTTTTCTATAAAATAGTTGGAAAAAAACATCGCTGGGTGGATCGTTTAATATGGACAGACAAACAATGGATAGATTATTCGACAAATGAAAAAATAAAAACATATATCTTAAAAAAAAACAATGATTTAGTTGGATATTTTGAACTTCTTTTACATAAAGATAAAAACGAAGTTGAGATAGTTTATCTAGGTTTACTTGAGGAGTATCATAATAAAAAATTAGGTTGTTATCTTTTGTCATCTGCAATAAAAAATTCATTTTTAGAAAAGCCAAAAAGAGTATGGGTACATACTTGCTCACTCGATCACAAGAATGCATTAAAAAATTATCTTGCAAGAGGAATGAAAATTTTTAAAAAGGAAACAATATCAATCTAGACTAATTTTTTGTTGGGATTTTAAAAAAGTTTTTTTTTAATTCTTGATTTTTAATTATTGAATTAAGATATGTAATACTTAAATTTTGATAAATATCAAGTGTTTGCCATCCAATTAAATTATAGGTATTCACATCAAAGAAAATATTAATTTTATTCTCATTTTCAATAAAACTATAATTAATAAATTTGTTATCAACTATTCTTCCATTTAACTTTATGATTTTTTTTAATAAAAAATTTTTATCTAAAATTAAATTTAAAGGAGTTTTTTCTAATGGATAAACATAAAAACTGTTTGAAGTTTTAATTACTAAAGATTTGCCGTTAGATACTAAAATCTTTTTATTAGTTAAATTGTATTTACAAAGAATTTTTTTAGGATATTCAATAGTACAGTTACCATTTTCAATTTTTCCATTAATGTTCTGTTCAAAATTAAAAGTTAAATTATTTATATCTTTTAAATTTTTGATTAAATTATCTTTTATTGATGCTGAAGCTGTTGATGTCAAAAATATCATGAATAAAAATAAAAAAAATTTTTTCATTAAAGTACATCGCGTTTTCCAACATGATTTGCTTTACTTACAATTCCGTCAGCTTCCATCATGTCGATTATCCTAGCGGCTCTATTGTAGCCAATTTGAAGCTTTCTTTGAAGATATGATGTTGATGCTTTCCCCTCAGATTTAATAATTTCTAATGCAGCCTGATAGAGCTCATCTTTATCACCTTGATTTTTGGAATTTTCATTTATTTCCTTCTCATCAGCAAAATTTAATATTTCATCTACATAATCAGGTTCTGCTTGAGTCCTTAAATAGTTATTAATTTTTTCAATCTCATTGTCAGATACAAAAGGGGCATGAATTCTTATAATGCGGTTTGCAGAAGACATGTAAAGCATGTCTCCTTTACCCAAGAGTTGCTCTGCACCCTGTTCACCTAAAATAGTTCTGCTGTCTATTTTAGACGTAACTTGAAAAGAAATACGAGTTGGGAAGTTTGCTTTAATAGTCCCTGTAATTACATCGACACTAGGTCTTTGAGTCGCCATAATAATGTGGATACCAGCTGCTCGAGCCATTTGAGACAATTTTTGAATATAGTTTTCAATTTCTTTTCCTGCAACTAACATTAAATCTGACATTTCATCTACAATAACAACAATGTAAGGCATAGGAAGTTTGTGTTTAGTATTATAACTATCAATGTTCCTAACCCCCTCTTTGGTCATTAGCCTATATCTACTTTCCATTTCTTTTACGACCCATCCCAAAACAGATGCAGCTTTTTTAGCTTCAGTTATAACCGGACAAAGCAAATGAGGTATTCCTTCATAAGTTGACAGTTCAAGCATTTTAGGATCAATTAAAATAAATTTACATCTTTCAGGGGTATGTCGATAAAGTAGAGAAAGTATAATCGTATTAATACAAACCGATTTACCTGATCCAGTTGTACCTGCTATTAATAAATGTGGCATTGATGCTAAATCACCAATTATAGATGTTCCAGAAATATTTTTACCAAGGGCTATCGGTAATTTTATGTCTTTTTTATTAAAGCTTTGATTATTTAAAATTTCACTGAGATATACATTTTCTCTTGAAGAGTTAGGTAGTTCAATCCCAACTGTGTTGCTTCCAGGAATCGTAGCAATTCGAGCCGACTCAGAACTTGTGTTTCTAGCAATATCATCTGAAAGATTAATTATTTTTGAAACCTTAACACCAGCAGCTGGCTCAAACTCATTTAAAGTTACAACGGGACCATGACTAACTTTTTTTATCATACCATTAACTCCAAAATCTAAAAGTATTTTTTCAAGAAAAGCAGGGTCATTATTTTCATCTTTATTTAAATTTTCTCTTACCGTTTTAGTAGGGATTTTTAATAAATCTAAAGAAGGCAATTTAAATTTTGTAGAGACTGGATATTTATTAGAGTCTGTTTTAATAAATGGCAGGTCTTCTTGAATTAGGTTTTTGATTTCTTCTTGAGGTATATATTCATTTATTAATTCATTTCTACTTGTATAATTTTTGTTTTCTTTATTCAAAAAAAATAAGGAAGTTCTTTTTATAAATAGAATAAAGTTTTTAGTATTAAAATTTATACTTATAAGAAATAATATTAAAATTAAAATAATGAAAATATAAAAATAAATATTTTTGTATGGACCAATTATACTATTCAGAAAAGACTCATTTAAATAATTGCCAATAAAACCACCATTACTATTTATATATAGAGAAAATGTGTCTTTATAAAAAAAATTAAAAAAAGATGAACCAATTAAAGAATAAAGAATTATAAAAAAAGTATTTTCAATTGATAAAAAAATCTCCTTTTTTTTAAATATATTAAAACCAGTGAAAATATATGTAATAGGAATTAAATAAGCTATAAGCCCTATCGACTGTAAAAAAAAATCTGCCACAAGGCTCCCTTGAAACCCCAATATATTCTTAATCTCAACATTATCTGGGAATATAAAATTTGGATCTTCAGGGGAGTAAGATATCAGTGCAAGAAAGAGTAAAGCTCCAAGAATAGAAAAGATTATACCTGTAATTTCTATTAATTTTTTAATAGTAAAAATTAGCAATGAATTGATTAACTTTTTTATATTCATATTTGATGAATCAAATTTATCACTTTGTATCATCTAATTTTTGTTGTTAAAATTAAAATTATTATGAAAGTTTGTATATTAGGTGATGGATTAACTAGCTTAACATTGGCTAAAACTTTGGTTAACCAAGGTATATATGTTGATATTTTTTTAAAAAAAAAGACTAAACATCATGACAAGTCAAGAACATTAGGAATTTCTAAATCAAATATAGATTTTTTTAATAAAAATATATTAAATATTGAAAAATTGTTATGGAATATTAACAAAATAGAAATCTATAGTGAAAATTTGAAAGATGAAAAAATATTAAATTTTCAAAATAAAGAAAAACAACTTTTTTCAATTGTTAAAAATCATGAACTAAATAATAGGCTTATGATAAATTTAAAAAAAAGTAAATTTGTAAAATTTAAAAAAGAAATAAATTTACGAATTTTAATAAAGAAAGATTATAAACTAATCTTTAATTGTGATCTAAAAAATTCAATTACAAAAAAATTTTTTCATAAAAAGATTGATAAAAATTATGATAGTCATGCCTATACAACAATAATTAAACACAAAAAATTTATTAGAAATGATGTTGCCATTCAAATATTCACAGAAAGGGGCCCGCTAGCCTTTTTGCCTATTTCTGAAACAGAAACTTCAGTTGTTTACTCTGCTAGAGGAAAAAAAAATTTTTCATTGGAAAAATTAATTAGTAAATACAACAATAGATATAAAATTATTAAAATTAATGAAGTGGCTACTTTTGAATTAAGTTCATCTAATTTGAGATGTTATTATCACAAAAATATAATGGCTTTTGGAGACTTATTACATAAATTACATCCTCTAGCGGGACAAGGTTTTAATATGTCAATCAGAGATATTAAAGAAATACATAATCTAGTTAATTTTAAATTAGACCATGGTATGGATTTAGATAATTCTATTTGTTTAAATTTTGAAAAAAAAATTAAACACAAAAATTATCTTTTTTCAAATAGCGTAGATTTTGTATATGAGTTTTTTAATTTAGAAAGCAATATAAAAAATAAATTTCTAAGTAAATCAATTAAACTTATAGGAAGAAATAAGTTCATAAATAATTTCTTTACAAAATTTGCTGATAATGGAATGGTAATTTAAAATTACTGAATGGTAGTATTATTATAATTATCAAAAGTATACGTAGTTAGTATTTCTGCTATTTTTGATTTTCTAATTTCTAAATTTTTTGCCTCTAATAAAACTTGTTTTTCTTCAAGTGTAAAGGGTGAGGCCATAGCAAGTGCGTTAATAGTTTCATCTAAGCTTTGTTTTTCTAAAGCTTTCCAATTGATTATAAATCCCCTTTTTTCAAAAAGAGATTTTAAATCTTTAAAAATTAATTCTAAGTCTGAAAATTTTAAATCATCCTTTTTGCTAAGAAGATCATCATAGAAATTTTCAAATGTAATCTCAATTTCTCTGTATTTTTCATTTGATGGAATCTCTTTGATAACCTCAAACCTAATAATACCCTTAAGTTCAATCAAAAATCTATTATTCTCAGTCTCTTTAAAACTTGTTATTTTCCCCAGGCAACCAATATTATGCAATTGAGGGATTAGACTATTCTCATTAACAATTCCTTTTGGCTGAATCATTCCAATTAATTTATTTGATTTCATGCTATTATTAATCATATCTATGTATCTAGATTCAAAAATATTTAATGGAACTGTAGTTTTTGGAAAAATTATAAAATTACTCAATGGAAAAACAGGTATCTTCTTTGGTAAATTATCTTTTTTCATTATTTTTAAACATATCACATTTATTGTTGCTTGAATTAAAAAAAATGACTATCTATAATATTTTTATACGCGGGCATAGCTCAGTGGTAGAGCGTCTCGTTGCCAACGAGAAGGTCGAGGGTTCGACCCCCTTTGCCCGCTCCAAAAATTAAATTTATGATTATTTGGATTGCATCTTACCCAAAAAGTGGGAACACTTATATTAGATCATTTATATCATCTTATTTTTTTTCTAAGAAAGGTAAGTTTGATTTTAGTTTATTATTAAATGTAATGCAGTTTCCATCACTTAGATTTTCGAAAAAAGATAATTTTAATTTTGAAGATGCTGCAAAAAATTGGTTAAAAAACCAAAATTATTTTTTTGATAAAAAAAAAAATTTTTTTTTAAAAACTCATAATTCACTTGATCCATATAAAGGACAAGAATTTACAACTTCAAATGAAACTGCTGGAGCAATTTATATAGTACGAGACCCCAGAAATGTAATTTTGTCTATGTGCCATCATTATTCATTCACATTTGATTTTGCTTACAATAAGATAATTAATGAAGAGGCTTCACTATCTCAAAAAGCAAATAATGGGGATTGTAGTAATTTTACATATTTAGGTTCATGGTCCGAACATTATAGGTCATGGAGAGACACAAAAAAATTCAAGGTTTTGTTTATTAAGTATGAAGATTTAAAAGATAATAAACACAAAGTTTTTAAAAAGGTAATAAAATTTATTAATGATTTAAATTCTAATGAAACAAAATTTAATGAAAAAAAATTTATAAATTCAATTAATTCAACAAATTTTGTAAATTTAAAAAATAAAGAACTTAACGAGGGCTTTGGTGAAAATTATATTTCAAAAGATGGGAAAAAAATAAATTTTTTCAACCAGGGTTTTAAAAATAAATGGCAAAATGATTTACCAAAAGATATAGTAGATAAGATAAATAAAGATTTTGAAAAAGAATTAATAGAATTAAATTATCTATAAAAATTTATGAGTAAACTCTTTAAAAAAAATTGTATTCCTTGCGAAGGAGGTATAAGTGCTTTTGACATATCTCAAATACATAAATATCAAAAAAAAGTTGATGACTGGGATATTGTTAAAAATCAAAATGAAATTTTCCTTTTAGAAAAAAAATTTAAATTTAAAAACTTTCTCGAAAGTCAAAGTTTTATTAATGAGGTAAGTAAAATATCTGAAAAAGAAGGACATCATCCAGATATTACATTTGGCTGGGGTTATGCAAAAATAAATATTACCACCCATGCGATAGAGGGTCTGTCTGAAAATGATTTCATTTTAGCAGCAAAAATTGATCAAATCATCAATGTCTAAAGTGCCTAGTTTTTGAGAAAACTAAAACAATATTTGTTGAGTTTGCAAACCTTATAATTTCCTTGTCCCTAATAGATCCAGCAGGCTGAATAATTGCTGAAATTCCAGATTGAACTAGTTTTTCAATACCGTCAACAAAAGGAAAAAATGCATCTGAAGCAGCCACTATATCACCTTCTATTTTCATAAACTTTTTCATTTTATCAATTGCAATCTGACAGCTATCAAGTCTACTTGGTTGCCCTGATCCAATACCTACTGTAGACATATCGCTTGCAATTACTATTGCATTAGATTTTACATAACGACAAATATTAAATGTAAATAACAAATTTTCTAATTGAGTTTTACTAGGTTTTTTATTTGATACGACTTTAAAATTATTTTTTGTAAGTATTTTTTTATCTTCAGCTTGAACAAGAATATTATTATCAAAAGAATTAAATCTTAAAGTTTCATTTAGTGAATATTTAGAGGCATCAATTAACCTTAGGTTTTTTTTGGATTTTAAAACTTTAAGAGCATTTTTATCAAATCCTTTAGCAATGACTACTTCAAGAAATATTTTATCAAGTTCTTCCGCAACTTTTTGATTGATTTTAAAGTTACAGGATACAATACCTCCAAAAGCACTTATTGGATCACAAGCCAAAGCAGACTTATAACTGCTTAATTTATCTTTTTTTATTGAAACTCCACATGGATTTGCATGTTTAATAATAACTGTACCAATATTTTTTGGAAAAGACTTAGAGATTGTTAATGCCGCAAAAATATCATTATAGTTATTGTAACTTAATTGTTTTCCATGAATTTTAATTATTCCTAATTTATTATTTTTTGAATAGATGGCACTTTCTTGATGTGGATTTTCTCCATACCTTAATTTTTCAATTAATCTACCATGCATAATCTTTTGTTCAGGAAAATTTATATTGGAGATATTATTAAAATAATCTGAAATAACAGAATCATAATAGGCTGTTTCGGCAAAAGCTAATTGTGACATTTTTTTTCTAAATTCTAAAGAGGTAGCACCTTTGTACTTTTTTAATTCATTTATAAGGTCAGAATAATTTTTATTTGAGGTAATTATAGTAACATCATTATAGTTTTTTGCCGCCGCTCTAACCATAGTGGGCCCGCCCACATCAATGTTTTCAATAATTTTTTTATGATTTGTTGTTTGTTCTAAAGTTTTCTCAAAAGGATAAAAATTGACAATCACTAAGTCTATATTTTCAAAATTATTTTTTTTTAAGTCCTTTTTATGAGATGCATTTTTTCTTTTGTTCAGAATTCCAGCATGAATTTTTGGATGTAAGGTCTTGACTCTACCACCAAGAATTTCATTAAAACCAGTGAATTCTGAAACTTCTAAGCATTTAAATTTAAGTCTTTTAATTTCTTTATATGTTCCACCTGAGCTGATTAAATTAACATTATTTTTTTTTAAAATATAAAGTAGTGGTTTTAATTCTGATTTATCAGAAACGGATATTAAAGCTGTTTTTATTTTTTTCATTATATCTTACTTAATTGCCACTTAATGCTTTCAATTTGACTGTTAGTAACCCCTGCAATAAAAATATTTTGATTTTCAGTATAGGTTTTTTTATTACCAAAATATAAACCATTATCAATATTAATATCAAATTTATCACACGTAAACTTCCAACCTTCATCATCCAATTCTATCAAAATTGTTTTGTTATCTTGTGTTTTCATTAACTTAGTATTTGGCTCTACATGGAACCTAATATCAAATTTATAGTTATGGTTAGTTTTTTTTTTTATTATTTTATCAGTACCAATAAATGTTAATTTTTCAGGATAAAATTCTATTTCTCTTTCATGAATTGAGTCATATTTTTTTAAATAACCATCATGAGCAGCGTTTATTTTCCAATAATTTTTTTCAAAAACAATTTTCTTTTTTATAATTTTTAAACCGCTACTTATTAAGGATGAATTATCAATTTTACTTGAAGACTGATCATCTATAATTAATGTACTCTGAGTTGCTGTAGATTTTGATATTTTATTTAGCTCTTTATTGTTTCCATTATAATAACCACAGTTACATATTAGTTTTTTACCATTGGTAATTATTTCAAATGATAAGGCTCCAGACTGATAATCTTTGGTGTGTTTGGTACTTGGTGTAGAACCAATATCCATTGTTAGATAAGTTTTTTTATCTTTTAAAATTATATAATTACCAAAATCATGACTTTCATTTTTAAATTTATAACCAAATCTTTTTAGATAATTATCAAATTCAAAATTATTTGAATTGTTGTTTCCATTAAATAAAAGATCTGAATATATGTTTTGCCAAACAAAAGCGTAACCTTGGCCAAGATAATAAATAGTTTCATTAATATGTTCAGGAACTGAAACTTGAGCCTCTTTAAACCACTCTCTTATAAGAATAAAATATTTTAGATAAAAAATTAATTGTTTAATATTTCTTGTTTTTGGAAATCCGGAGTTATCCAACGATAACTTGGCTATTTTTTTTAAAACATCTAATCCAAAATTTAAATAGTTTTTATTTATTTGATAGCAGAGACCAACCAGAATAATTGCTGCACATCCAATTAATTTGTTATCTACTAGGTTTGACTTATTAATTTCATTAATTAAATGATTGGTTTGTTTTTGTATAGTTGAGTTAAAACATTTTTTATATTCTTGATTGCCTGATTCCAAAGTTAAACTGTAACAAGATAACCATGCTATGATCCTTTTAGCAGTTAGATCAAAATTCCAACTCCTCGAGTTATACTTTTTGTTTATCTCAATCCAATTTAAAATTATAGATTGAGTAGTTTGTTTTGATGACTTTAAGTCTAAACTAAAGAACCAATAAAAACTGTTTAATTTTTTAAATTCTTTATTAGAAATGCTTTTATTGTTCCACATATCTTTTAGAAAAAAATCTTCAATTTTAAATTTTTTTTTTTGATATTGAATTAACAAAGAAAGTAAATGAGGACTAGGCTTATAAATAAGAGTTTTATTAATAGTTTTGGAAATTTTTTTATCGTAAAAATTTGAGTTTAGATAAAATTTTCTGAATTGATAATATATATTATAAAAAAACCGATTTAGATAAATCATGATTTTACCTAGATTTTAATAATTCAATATTTTTTTTAATATCTCCATTATTACTTTTAAAAATTGTAGTACCTGAGACCAATATATTAGCACCAGCCTCTATTGCGGTCTTTGAATTTTCAAAATTGATTCCACCATCAATTTCAATATCAAAATTTAATCCCTTTTCTTTTTGAAGTTTTTTCAAATCTTTTATTTTGTTTAAAACCTCAGGCATAAATTTTTGACCACCAAATCCTGGATTAACACTCATAATAAGAACCAAATCAATTTTATCTAAAAATTTTAAAATAACATCGATTTTAGTTTCAGGATTTAAAGATACACCAACTTTTTTATTTAACTCTTTAATTTTTAAAATTGATTTTTCTAAATCATCCGTTGCTTCAGGATGAATTGTTATTATGTCTGCTCCAGCCTCAGAGTAAGCCTCTATATATTTGTGAACTGGTGAAATCATTAGGTGTACATCAAATAGAATTGAAGAATGTTTTTTTAGGGCTTTAATAACTGGAGGGCCAATAGTTAAATTGGGAACAAAATGCCCATCCATAACATCTACGTGGATCATGTCCGCACCACCCTCCTCTAATCTTTTTATTTCAATACCTAGTTGACTAAAATCAGCTGACAAGATTGAAGGTGATATTTGTATTTTTTTCATTGATAACTAGATTTACTAGTATCAATTTTTAAAATTTAATTGAATTAAAAAATTGATAAATTTGTCTAGAAATTTCGCTTTCAAGAGGAAAAGACAACATGCCCATTACAGAATAACCCAAAATCCAAGGCATTAAGTAAAATCTAATCATAAAGAAAAACCAAGCAACGTAAAGAGGAACCAGGGGCTGTATTATGAATGGAGGGGTTAGAGGTTTAAAAATAAGAATTAATGGATTGGTAAATTTTACGAATACTCTCATAAAAAAAAATTGAGAGTCTTCTTTTTGGAAAATATTCATCGCAACTCTTCCAATTAACGTCCACATAATTACTCCAAGGATATAATCAATTATATAAATTAAAGGATGAAAATTAGCAGACATGGTAAAATTTATATTGGAAATGGATAGAAATTAAAAGGGGCGAAATTAATCGCCCCTTAATAAAATTATTTATTGTTTGCCGAGGATCGTTCTACCAGAAGGTATACGAACTTCGTCAACCATTTTTTGCGTAGCAGCGTTTGGTGCTGAAGTCATTAAACTTACAACAACCATAGCAACTAAGCTAACAGCAGATCCGAAGATACCAAATGTTAACTGAGTAATGCCTAAGAATCCACTTCCACCAGTTCGTACCCAAACCAGGTACCAAATACCAGAAGCTAGACCTAAAGCCATTCCAGCTATAGCACCTTGTCTGTTAGCTCTCTTCCACCATACACCAAGTACAAGTGGGAAGAACAATCCAGACATCGCAAAGTCAAAAGCCCAAATTACTGAACCTAAGATACCTTGGATCTCCATTGCCGCAATAGTTGCTCCAGCAAAACCAATTACTACAAGTAATACCCTTGCAACAGTTAGTCTTTTTTGAGTCTCTGCTTTTGGATCTATCATTTTATAATAAACATCATGAGAGATCGCATTAGCAATTGCTAGAATCAAACCATCAGCTGTTGACATGGCGGCAGCCATACCTCCAGCAGCAACTAGACCTGAGATTACGTAAGGTAATCCAGCTATTTCTGGTGTTGCTAACACAACGGCTTTACCACCCATGAAAAACTCGTTTAATTCAAGAGTTCCATTTCCGTTAAAGTCGCTTACAAACATTAAGTTTGCTGCGTTCCAGTTTTGATACCAATCTATCGCTTGAACGTCTGCAATTGATTTACCGATAATACCTGTTGGTAATGACGGATCAATCAACGACAATTTAGACAGTGTCGCTAACATTGGTGCAGAAGAATAAAGTAGGAAGATAAAGAATAAAGACCAACCTACTGATTTTCTAGCTGCTTTTACACTTGGAGTAGTAAAATATCTCATCATCACGTGAGGCAATGAAGCTGTTCCCATCATCATTGCTAGTGCTAAAGAAATAAATGCCCAAGGTGTTGCGTTAACCGCTGAGTGAGCCTTAGTTATTCCAGCTAACCCTTTAGGTACATTCGCAAGATCAGCAGCAGAGTTTTTTAC
>Ga0209632_10000762_pt1 | contig 33341 bp, 31 predicted proteins | sample COG_10_FD_184754 | JGI IMG/M metagenome (GOLD analysis project Ga0209632, IMG submission 184754) | Pelagic Microbial community sample from North Sea - COGITO 998_met_10 (SPAdes) (version 2) | ecosystem: Environmental > Aquatic > Marine > Neritic zone/Coastal water | place: Helgoland, sampling... | reverse complement strand
AAGTCCAGAGGCCGCGAAGGATTTACTTATGCCTCATTCTCAGAAGGTGAGAAAATGCGAGTTGATCTTGCATTACTATTCACATGGCGCGAGATCGCGAAAATGAAAAACAGTGTCAATACAAACTTGTTAATTCTTGATGAGGTATTCGATAGTAGTCTGGACGCAACCGGCACAGATGAATTTTTGAAACTGTTGAATGCTCTAGGTGGAAATAATGTGTTTGTAATTTCTCATAAGGGCGATGTTCTTTTTGATAAATTCCAAGATGTCTTACGATTCGAAAAAGTAAAGAATTTTAGTAGAAGGGCAGAGACAGTATGATTTATCATGATGATTATAGAAATGTGATAGATGACTTGAAATATGATTATGTATTTACTTCTCCGCCCGACTTTGAGGAGATAGGGACAGATCCTTCCAAACCAGAAGTATATCAGGAATTTTTAAAAGAGCTCTTTGATAGAATGAATCCTACAAAAAATCTTATTACTGCCTCGGTCACAGACCGAAAGTTTGGTGGAGGAATAGTATCAAAAAGTAGTCTCATAGTCACGACAATGGAATCTATAGGGTATCAATTAAAAGCACACAAGATATGGGTAAAAACTTTAAAAATTGATGGCTGGCGTCCAACTTATGCGAATGTTTTGACATTTGGTAAGGGTAAGACCAAACAAAATTTAGAAAAATCATTCAAACCCGATGTGTGGATACATGACAACGAAAAATATAAAAAATATGCTTATGGCATGGCGATAGATGCAGTTATCAAATGTGTATTGAATTATACGGTCGAAGGTGATGTGGTTTATGATCCTTTCATGGGATCTGGCACAACCGCAGCGGCTGCTATCAGGACGGACAGAAAATATGTTGGATCTGAAATCAATGAGGAATATTTCAAATTATCTCAGGAAAGAATACATGAAGAGAATATTGGAAAAATGTTGACATAGAATGACAAATGTGATATACTTAATACTTATTGAAATTGTGAGAATAAAATGATACTAGACGAAACAGATTCTATATGGGCCGCAGAAAAACTTATGAATTATTTCAAAGATTTTGGACGGATAGATGACTACTTTCGTGCCAGAAAAATTGAAAGAGTGAAAAATATTCCCGCCCCTATGTTTGGATTTAGTATGGAGGATGACCTTTTCCAGAATTTTGACTTGCATCCAGAAGATATGAAATTTCAAGTTGTGTCATGCAGCGGTAAGGAACAACTCAAATTGTTCAATACATTATTGGAAAAAACGGCATCTTTCAGCCCTGACGAAAATCCTGGCAAAACGCTCAAGTTTATGCTAAAAGAAACGACAACAAATACTATTGTTGGATTTGCTAGATATGGTAGCCCATTGATAAATTCTAAACCAAGAAATGATTATTTGGAAGGTGTGCCTGATTTGGATATTTTTAACAAGCGTGCCATAATGGGATTTAATATAGTTCCAGTACAACCATTTGGATTTAATTATTTGGGTGGAAAATTACTTGCAGCTGTTTGTTGCTCTAGTGATATGCGAAGAATGTTGGATGAAAAATACAACACAAAATTCTGTTTGTTTGAAACGACCAGTTTATATGGAAATATCAAAGGAGCGTCAATGTATGACGGCATGAAGCCATACCTTCGATATAAAGGTGATACGCAGTCCAAATTCCTATTGACGCTTGGAGAAGATATTTACTTTGAAATGAGAGATTGGTTTGTCGAAAGAAATAATGGCGAAGATTTAATACATGCTGGTGCTTCAAGTCGAAAACTCAAAACTCAAACAAAAATAGTGGGAGTAATCAAAGCAAGTTTAAAACAAAATAATCCAGAGTTATATACAAAATTTGTTGAAAAAATGAATGAAGCGGGTGACGTAACTACACAGAAACGCTTTTATATGGGCGAATATGGTTATTCTAATGCTAAAGATGTGTTGTTGGGGAAAACTGATACTCTTATAAAAGCACCTAATTATGACAGATTTGAAATGGAAAATATTGTAAAATGGTGGAAAAAAATGGCTAGTAAACGATATGCAAAAATGGTATCAGAGAATAGACTTCGCAGAGAATTAGAGGTATGGAATCAGGATAGCATGAATAAGATTGATATTATCCGATGATAGGTTTTACTTGCGGCGCGTTTGATTTGTTACATGCTGGGCATATAGTTATGTTGGAGGAATCACGCAGTCAGTGCGACTATTTGATAGTTGGATTACAGACGGATCCTACCATTGACCGACCAGAAAAAAATAAACCCATACAATCGGTTTATGAAAGATTTGTACAACTTGATGCGGTCAAATATATTGATAATATTATTCCATATGACACAGAAGAGAGTTTGATCGATTTATTGAAATCTCAACATATCGACATTCGATTTGTTGGTGAAGATTATAGAGACAGAGATTTTACAGGTAGTGATCTGCCAATAGAAGTACAATATACAAGCAGACAACATTCTTTTTCATCTTCTGGCCTGAGAAAAAGAATTGAAGAAAATGAAAAACCCTATTGACAAATGGCCACTATATATGAGATAATGTAATGGTGATACAGAGAAAAGAATCACTTAACTCATTCAGAAAGCAATACCATGATGGTTTCGCTAAGTAATGAAAATGGAGAACTAAACTATGTCAAGTCCTTTTGGATCAGAAATTAATATATATGAAGAATCGTTCAAATTAATCCATGCTGAAGAAATTGAGCAGGGTGTTACATTTGAAGATGTTTTGGAATGTCGTTTGGGCAGTCTGTCTATCAAATGGTTGAAATCAGCAAATATAATGACTCAAAACCGCGCATATCAACGTGAAAAAGTTGCATCCCTTTATTGGAAACAACAATTGATGCGGACCGTTTTGGTTGATACTTATGCCGGTATTCCAGAAGTGCATATTCGGGTATGCGAAACGGATGGTGGTGACTATCGTTATGAGACTATTGATGGACAACAAAGAATCACTACTATTATAGATTTTAATGCTGGTGATTATCGGCTTGGGTCTGATATGATGTGCGATGGTTGTGATATAAGTGGAATGAATGTCCAAGAGTTGCGAGAGACTTATCCAGCGATTTATTCAAAGATTGAAAATTATCGCATTTCTTGTAAATGGTACAGCAATCTTACCAATGCTCAAACCGCCAATTTGTTCATATCAGTTCTGAATAATGTAAATGATATGAAACCTCAAGAGATTCGCAACGCGGTTGTTGGACCATATTCAGATTTTATTCGGGATACTGCTCGTGGCAATCCAGATCTTAATGGAGAATCTGTGCTTCCCCATGATTTGTTTAAACGATACACTAAAAAAGGTTCAGATGGTAAACCTACAGAGTATTTGGAATTATTTTCAACCAGATTTAGTTTGAACGGTCGCATGGAAGTAGATGAGTGGTTGTCTTCTTTGTGTTATCTTAACTTTAATGGTTGGAAAAAAGGCATTGATCATAAGTCTCATAAAAAATGGGTGGAGTCTATTCAATCTCGCGATGGTAAATATGCGTCTAAATTTACAGATAAAAAGAAGATGGATAAAGTGTTGAGTTTTGCCAAAGATATTATAATGGCTGTACCACCAACATCTAAATCGGTGTTAAATCCTATGAAATCTATGATGTTAGTTTTATATGCTATAGAAATGCAAAATCGTGGATTTAAGGTACTCCCCGAAAAGTATGCCCCTGCATTTTTTGATGTTTATGATCGTTGGAATTGTACTGACACAAAACTTTATGCTAACTGGATGCAACTCAACGGTACTAAGCAATTAGGTCAAATTAAAGATTTGTTTAACGGCAAAAACGGAAACGCTATTGGTACTATCTTTATGATTCTTGATTGGGAGTTCAAAGATAGAAAATCTGAAGTTGGATTTATTGAACGTGACGGAAGAGATTTTACCAGAGAACAAGTTTTGCAAAAATGGAAAGAGCAGGGTGGTAAATGTTACTACACAGGCGAAGAACTTTCTTCTGATAATATTTGTGGCGATCACTTTATCCCACGTTCTTATGGCATTGAGATGGGTGGTGTTACCGAATATGATAATTTGGTAGTGACATCACATTCATTAAATCGCTTAAAATGTAATATGCACGGCCAAGATTTTATTAAATACCTTGCAGAAAAAAATACACAGGCCGCATAAATGAACTTATTCGACCTAGACAATGTTGATAAAACATTGCAGTCAACTATTAGGGTATTAATTTACCCTAATATCACGTTTCAGAGAGATCTGGAAAAGGATAGTTATATACAAGTTGTCAAAAACCAAATAAAATTGTTGAATGAGATTCGCAGCGATTTGTGGTTTTATATGATTTTGCCTTGTCCTGTTCCATCCCTACAATTTGAGAACGTGACTCAATGGTATACAAAGTTTGAAACCTATCCGCCAACTATGAGAAGTAATTTTCGTGTTGATGTGATGAAAAAACTATTAGACAAAAGACTCGACTTTGACCTTGTAATGTCACATTTACCAGAGCATACCCATCAGTTGCTGAATACCATGTATAATGTCACTCATCATATGCCGCCGGTTTTTGGTTATTGTCATTGGTTTGATTTGAAGGAAGTTGTCGCTTGGCCTAAGGATAGTTTTTTACAAAATATAACTGGTCTGTTGGAATATGATCGTTGTTATCTAAATACACAACATCAGAAAGATATGGTGATTAAACAAGCAAGTGAAACTGTCGGACCCAAAACTATTTCTACTCTCGATGAAATATTAACTGTCCAACATCTAGGAGTCAATATTTCTGACATTGTAGAAGATATAAATGAATCGCCTGAAAAAATTATTGTTTTTAATCACCGTCCCGACACATATAAACATTTTAAACAGTTTATTGCTGTGTGTGATAAACTGTGGAAATTACGACAAGATTTTAAAGTGTGGATTCCATTATTGGCGGAATCTGACAAAGATTATGTTATAACTACAAAGGGCGATAAACGCTGGTATTATGATGAATTAAAAAAATGTTATATGGGATTTTCACCGAAACAAAAATATGGCGGGTGGTCAGTCGCAATGACAGACGGCATGATGAATGGCGTGCCCTACATCATGTATGATGATACATATTATCACGAACTCAACGATAAAGGTGATTTTTTCAAGAATGATGATGAAGCTTTGATGCTTATGAATACCTATCTGGATAATCCAGATTTTAGAAATGAACAAGCAGAACAGGCCTTGGACTGTATTCGGGAAAATCTTATCTATAAAGATAAAATTGTCGAAATGAACTCATATATGAATGATCTCTTATCTCGACAAAAAACTATGCGTAACACTCCAAAGCTACAAGATATAGTCGCAATGATTCAATCTAATAAGGTTATGTCGAAAGCACAAATTATATCTGAACTTGGTTGGGGTAGGGGTATTAAATGGTCGCCTTATCGTAGGGCCCTGTTGAAACACCCGAATATCTATGACGTGGGAAATGATGAACCGATATATGAATATATCCATCCTTGGATAAAATTGCATAAAAAAGATCTCTAAGCCCCTTGACATTAATGTTCAGCTGTGGTACTGTATAAGTAAGTTAGATGAAATGATTCGCGGAGATACCGATGTCAAATAATATACTACATACCAAAAACTCAAAATCTCTTCTCGCCAAGCTTATGGCCGAAGAGAACATTACAATCCAACATAAGAAAGTCAACACGGCAAGCTTCGACATGGTGCGCCGTATTTTGACTGTTCCAATCTGGAAAGAAATGTCAAATGACATGTATGACCTTTTTATGGGACATGAAGTCGGTCACGCATTAGATACACCATGCGAACCAGAAGTTTTAGAAGAGGCGATTTCTCGCTCTTGTATGCCTTTTATCAATGTTACTGAGGATGCCCGTATCGAACGCTCAGTTAAACGTCGATTCCCTGGCTTGAAAGGACCATTCTTTCGTGCCTATAAAGAATTGATGGATGAAGATTTCTTTGGAATTGGTAACAAAAACCTCGCAGACATGGCATTTATTGATAGGTTGAATATCTATTTCAAAACTGCAATGAATGATTTTGAGGCCGCGCAACTTTTCTCTGATGAAGAAATGCCTTTTGTAGACCGTATGGCAACTACAGAAACTTTTGCAGAGGTTGCAGACCTGTCCGAAGATATTTACAATTTTGTAAGTGAGAAAAAAACAGACAACGAAAATGATGAAGGCGCGGATGATCAATTGCAAGACATGTCTCAAGAATTCAATGACGAATCTGGTGACACTGACGATCAAGAAAACTCCGACCAAGACCAAGATCAACAGGGTGATACTGATGGTGATGGTGATGAACAGTCGGATGACGCAAAATCCCAATTTCAACAATCAGAAGAAAATTCTGGTGATGAAGATGGCGATGGCGCCGATGAAGGCGATGAAGGCGAAACCGGAGAAGATTCGAATACGATAACAGATGCAAGATCTGGTGGTAAAAGTGACGAAAATGTTGATGAGTTTGAGTCGGTAACAGATGACTCAGCCGCAGAAAACATGATTTTCAAAAATGATACCGATGCAAATGACATTGACTATCTCACTCTTCCAGACTTTGATGTTTCGGATTATATTGTTCCACATAAAAAAGTACACGCCTCTATCGATGATATGAAATCTCACTGGCGCGCCGAATATCCAAATGCTGATTTGTCGCTTGCGACTCCTTACAAAAAAGTTTTGCGGGAAAACAACAAAACTATCAACTATCTGGTAAAAGAATTTGAAATGAAAAAAGCTGCTGAAGCCTATTCAAATCAGATTGTCGCAAAATCTGGAAATATCAATGCTAGTAAACTCTGGTCATATAAGTTGAATGATGATATTTTTCAACGTAAGTCGATTTTGCCCGATGGTAAAAATCACGGTATGGTTATGATGGTTGATTGGTCGGGTTCGATGTTTAATCAGTTATATAAAACTGTGGTGCAAGTTATCACTCTTGCTACTTTTGCTCGCCGAGTAAATATTCCTTTTGAGGTTTACAATTTTACTGATGTGACTCCAAAGGATGCTCGTGATGAAGTGAGTCGCCTTAATAATGATAAACTCTGTGATGACAATTTGGATAAAATTGTCGTAGACCATGAGACCACATTGCGTCAAGTTTTGACTAACAAAATGTCAACGTCAGAATTTAATCGCGCTTGTGATAATTATATTTGGTTGGCATGGTGTCTCACACGGTATTCTCTTTATGGATGTGCTGCAAAATATGAAAATCAACTTGGTGGTACTCCAATGGTAGAATCTCTTTTGCTTCTTGATAAAGTTATCGGTAAATTTCAGAAAGCAAATAATGTCGAGAAATTGTCATTCATGGTTCTTTCGGATGGTGACGCAGCAGATGGTGTTGGTTATGTTGCCGGTGGCCAATCATATGGAGGCAAATCTTGGTGTGCCAGACGGACAGTTTCAGAATATCGGAATATGACCACTGTTATTCACGATGAACGTACTGGAAAAAATATTGTCTGGAATGGTAGAAGTGGATGGCAACGTAAAAATGATGGTACAGAAAAGAGTCAAGAAATGATGCTTCGACTAATTAAAGAAGTGCATAATGCTAAATCAATCGGATTCTTTGTTTGTGATAATACACGCGACCTGACCTATGCAATTCAACAATATTGCATTATTGGATACGACTATGGCCGCAAACAGAGAAATCAAATGAAAAAAGATGTTCGTAAAAACGGTTTTGTCACTGCTCTTGGATGTGGATACGATGAATACTACATCATCGATCAACGTACTCAAGGTGTCGAGGCAGAATTGGAAGTTGATGAAACAATGACAAAGGCAAAGATTGCTCGGAACTTTTCTAAGTTTCAATCGACAAAGAAACAGAGTCGCCAAATGTTAAATAAATTTGTCGATTTGGTGAAATAAATTGGTTGGGGGGGTTGACTCCCCTCGCCTATTGTGGTAATATACTAGTATAAGATGATTCGTGAAACCTCTCAATGGAGATTATATAATGGCTTGGAATAGCACAAATAAGGTAGAGTTCCTTTCAAAACTCGCAGAAGAATTCGGTACTATTGTCCGTAATAAAGACATAAAATCCGCTGCAAAAGCTTATGGACAATCGCATCCACAATGGCTTACCCGTTCGGAATATCGCACCGGACACGGTTCATATGACATTTCTATGTATCAAGGTGGTGCAAATGTCGTTCCTATGACTCCTGCTGCTGTAGCCCCTGCGCCAGTCGCGCCTGTAGTGGTTTCCGCACCAAAAATCGAGGTTGCATCTAATATGCAGAACTTAATTCCTGCTAAAGACAAAAACTTTGTAAAGTTTGGTTTCTATGCAGACCTGCGAAATATCATTTCATCGAAAATGTTTTTTCCAGTATTCATTACTGGTATGTCCGGTAACGGTAAAACCTATGGTTCTCAACAGATTTGCGCTCAGTTGGGTCGCGAATGCATTACGGTTCCTATCACTATTGAAACCGATGAGTCGGACCTGTTAGGTGATAAGACTCTGGTTGATGGAAATGTGGTTTTTGCAAAAGGCCCTGTTGTCGATGCAATGGAACGAGGTGCGGTTCTGATACTTGATGAAGTCGACCTTGCGTCAAACAAAATTATGTGTCTACAATCTATCATTGATGGCAAAGGCGTTTATCTTAAAAAAGATAATCGGTTTGTTACTCCCGCTGCTGGTTTTACAGTGATTGCCACTGCGAACACAAAAGGCAAAGGTTCTGATGATGGCCGGTTTATCGGTACGAATGTTTTGAATGAGGCATTCCTAGAACGCTTCAAAGTTACTTTCGAACAGGAATATCCTGCCCAGACTGTTGAGAAAAAAATTCTTATCAACAATCTGCAATCTTTGAAAGGTTCTGCTTCGACAGATGACAAGAAAATGGTTGAGGATTTGACCATGTGGTCTGGTGCTATTCGGAAAACTTTCGAAGAAGGTGGTATTGATGAAATCATTTCTACTCGCCGTTTGGTTCACATTGTTGAGACCTATTCAATTTTCAATGACATTTCCAAGGCGATTGAACTTTGCACTAATCGGTTTGACGATGAAACCAAGGCCTCTTTTGTAGACCTGTTTTCGAAAATTTCTGGTGGTGATTTGCTCACAGAAGTTGAATCAGAAGAAGAAGTTGGCGAAGAAATCCCATTTTAAGGAGAAGTAATTGATAGACTATAAATTTAATGAAGATGTGCTGCTGGATGAAATCCGGCAGTATATCGATTCAACATACACACAACACTATTCAAACAACAAACTTCAAGCCACAGAAGTTATTATGGACAATGGCCACGGCGAAGGTTTTTGTTTGGGCAATGTTTCCAAGTATGCACAAAGGTACGGTAAAAAAGGAAATAGTCCAGAAGATTTTAGGAAAGACTTGACAAAGATAATTCACTATGGTATACTAGCACTATACAATCACGATTTAATTAACAGGAAAGATGATAATAATGAAACTCAGTGAAACGACTCAGAATATTCTGAAAAACTATACTACAATCAACCAATCTATATATCTCAAAAAAGGTAGTAGGGTGTCTACTATTTCTGTAATGAGAAATATTCTATCGGCCACAGATGTGTCCGAAGAATTTCCAGTAGATTTCTGTATCTATGATTTGGGAAAGTTCTTAAATCTATTGAAAATCTATCCAGAATTGGAATTTCACGAAAAATATGTAATGATGTCAAACGGCGAAAAGACTTATAAGTTTATGGCCGCAGAACCATCTATCATTGTATTTGTCGAAAATACTTTTGAGATGGATGATTCTGATAATAATCCAGAAGGATCTAAGAAAGCTCCTAGTTGGGATATTAATGTGAAACTTCCACACGAAACCTTGTCTACTATTAATCAAGTGGCATCGATCAGTGGATTGCCTGATTATTCTTTGTCGACCAAAGATGATGGCGTAGTTTACTTTAGTGCCTTGGACAAAAAAGATGATACATCGAATGTATCCGAAGAGCCGGTAGGTAAATCTGACGATCCATTTACTATGTATTTCCGGTCGGAAAATCTCAAATTAATTGAAGGCGATTATGATGTGGGCATTTCGAAAAACAAAATTTCGACATTCCGCCACCAAAAACTTCCAATTCAGTATTGGATTACTCTCGAACAAGATTCGACATATGGTGCGTAAATGGATAGTTTTTTATGGGTAGAAAAATATCGACCTAACGATATTGATAGTTGTATCTTACCGGATACACTAAAAGCAACCTTTAAAGAATTTGTCGATACTGGCAGTCTCCCCAACTTACTACTAGCTGGGGGGCCTGGCGTTGGTAAGACGACTCTTGCGAAAGCGTTGTGTAATGAAATCGGCAGTGATTATATGTTAATCAATGGTTCGGAAGATAGTGGTATCGATGTTCTGAGAACAAAGATTCGAAACTATGCGTCCACTGTGTCGTTTGACCAAGGTAGTAGCAAAGAGTTTGGTAAAGTTATTATTCTGGACGAAGCAGATTATCTGAATCCACAATCGACACAACCAGCCTTGCGCGGTTTTATCGAAGAGTTTTCTTCAAACTGTCGATTCATTTTGACATGTAATTTCAAAAATCGTATTATCGAACCACTGCATAGTCGATGTTCTTTGGTCGAGTTCAAGATTAATAAATCTGATAAGGCAAAACTTGCCAATCAATTTTGGAAGCGTGTCAAAAACATTCTTGAGGTGGAAAAGATCGAGTCGAATGACAAGGTGACACAACAGGTTGTAATGAAGCATTTCCCCGACTGGCGAAGAGTCTTGAATGAATTGCAACGATACTCTGCTGGGGGCGTGATAGACGAAGGTCTCCTTACTTCTGTCGGTGAGATAAACATTAAAAAGTTGACTGACGCCCTACGCGACAAAAACTTTACTACTTTGCGTCATTGGGTAACTGACAATCTTGATAATGACCCTTCAACCATTTTTAGAACCATCTACAATGGATTATATGAACATGCGGAATCAAATACTATTCCACAGGCTATTATTCACATTGCAGACTATCAATACAAATCTGCCTTTGTTGCCGACCAAGAAATTAACATGGTGGCGTGTCTGACTGCGTTAATGTGCGATTGTGAATGGAAATGAGTTACAACAAAAGTTTCGATCTGAACCTGCAAGAACTAGATATGATAGAACATTCTATGCATTATAGAATGAAAAGATTGTCGAGTAGATTATTGACAGTAAAGAAAGAATCTAGTAAGACCGCAATACACGAGGAACTTGCAAGTATCACTGAATTGCTAGGTAAGATACACAATCAAAAAGAATGGTATCGACCTAGTGGTACATACATAAGTGGATAATATATTATGAGCTACGATTTATTCAAAGATTATGTTCCTGCGATCTCTCACAACAAAAAGAAGTTGATGGATAGTGGCGATGATCAGTGGGAAAAAAAGTATCTTCCATTTCTTATCAACCGAAACTTTTCTAACTTTCAAGACAGTTTGATGCAGGCTCAAGAAATGAATATTCACCATACTGCCGATCATAAAATGCAATTCGATTTTTTACTAAATAGTATTCGACCACGAAAGAGATTTTCTAAGTGGCACAAGAAAACTGTTCATAATGATTTCGAAACTGTGAAACAATATTATGGATATAATAATAAAAAAACAGAGCAGGCTCTTGCTATATTGACCAAAGATCAAATCGGTTATATAAGGGAGTCAATGAACAAAGGCGGATAGGTTATGTCAATTTTAGAATCATTAGTGGAAGTATCCCTAGCAGATCAAGAAGATTTTTTAAAGATACGCGAGACACTTACAAGAATTGGTGTTGCTTCAAAAAAAGATAAAAAACTTTATCAATCCTGTCACATTTTACACAAACAAGGCAAATACTACATTGTCCATTTTAAAGAATTGTTTAAACTGGATGGTAAGGCCTCCGATTTTTCTGATAATGACAGATCGAGAAGAAACACGATAGTAAACTTGTTAAAAGAATGGGGTTTGATATCAGTTATAAAAAATGATGAATTTGAAGAGGCTCCAATATCACAAATCAAAATACTTTCCCACAAAGAAAAAGATGAATGGGAATTAGTACCCAAATACAATATCGGAAGAAAAAGATAAAAATGCAGACTTTCAAAGAATATCAAGAACAACAGGCATATGACGCACTAACTCCGGCAGAATTGCAAGAGGCGTCACTCTCAAGAGTTATGAAACACACTCAAGAAAGACCTATTGCAATTATTACTGCATTTCGTGGCGATTTCGCCCGTAAAGAAAATGATGCAAGAAATCGCAAACTTATGACTGATATTCGTGGCGCTGGATATGGCGCTATCAAAGTCCAAGGTAAATATGTCGAAGGATTTGGTACACCAGAAGCTAGAGATGGTGATGGAATGGAAATTTCGTATGTTGTAGTTGGTACTCAAGGAGATACCAGCGGCAATCTAAAAGGATTTGCAAAAAAGGTTGGTAAAAAATACGATCAAGATAGTGTCTTATATAAAGACGCTGGAAATGACCAGATTGCAATTCTTATTGGTACAAATGGAACTGCTTGGCCGGGCATGAACAAAGAAGTAAAACTCGGCAAATGGCATCCAAATCGTGTACCAGAATTCTATTCTAAAATGAGAGGTGGCACTTTTGCATTTGAAAGTTTTGAATTTAGGTCAATGAAATCTCCATCTCAGAGAAAAGAAAGACTATTTTAATTAAATTATGAGGATTATATAATGGCTGCAAAGTGGGCAGAAAAAGATTATGCAAATAGAATTTATTGTTATAAGTTATTTCCAGAGGCACATATGCCTGTTAAGGGCTCTGCTCTTGCCGCATGTTTTGATTTAAAGGCGTCTATGCGGGACGGAGATGAAATTAAATTTTACAATAAACAAAATGTCAAAACGGTACGGAAAGTAGTTGATCAAAAAATCACCATGTATCACGGTGACAGGATGTTGATTCCGACAGGATTGATATTTGATTTATCGACCAATACTTCTCTTCGAATTCACCCTAGATCTGGATTATCATCAAAAAATGGTATCAACATTGCCAATTGTGAAGGCGTAGTAGATTCGGATTATGTGGAACAGACTTTTGTATTGTTGATGAATATATCCAACATTCCATTTGAAGTGTCAGATGGAATGAGAATTGCTCAAGCTGAGATTGTTCCGGTAGTTGATATAGACATTAAAGAAATTTCTAAACGCCCAGAACAAAAAACTTCAAGAAATGGCGGATTTGGGTCAACAGGACTGTAAATTTGTTATATATAGTATGTTGGATCGTTGATTCCATCGCGTATTGCACGGCAAAATCAACACGGTGCTCGAAAGAGACCAAACGTAAACCTTGCTTAACAGGAGGAAAAAAACATGGTTACGAATTTTAAGACAGACCCTTTTATGCGTTATAGTGTGGGGTTCGATAGGTTATTTAATGAATTGGAGCGTACATCGCTCACAACGCAAAACAACTATCCACCCTTCAATATTATCAGAGAGGACGATTCGTTTTATCGTATCGAAGTCGCTGTATCTGGATTCTCAGAAGATGAATTGAGTGTTGAACTCAAAGAATCTACTCTGACCGTATCTGGTACGGTTGCAGTAAGTGACATTGAGGCCGAATATCTACATAAAGGTATTTCGTCCAGAGATTTTGAAAGAAATTTCACATTGAATCAAGATGTGGTAGTCAATCATGCAAAAATTGTAAATGGACTATTAACTATTGAACTGGAACATATTATTCCAGAAGAAAAACGGCCCAGAAAAATTGAAATTGGTTCTGGTAAAAAACGTAAGAAAACACTTCTTACAGAATAATCAACAGGGGGGAGAGATCCCCCCACACAACTAAAGGATGTTAAACTATGGAAACTCACGATCAATTGACTATTGAGTTGGAACAGTATAAAATAGAAAATGAAAAATTTACGGGCGGAAATAAATCTGCCGGAATTCGTGCTCGGAAACATTTGAATGAATTGATGAAGTTATGCAAAACTCGCCGGGCAGAAATTCAAGACGAAAAGGAATGGATTGTTAAATAATGGAAGAAGAAACTAGAAAAGTATCACCAGATCAGGCCGTTGCGCTTAATGATATTTTATCAGAAGAACAACAAATTCCATATAAAACTAGTCGTTCTAACAATGTCGGTCATGGCATGGTTTCTTTTTTGCCCGGATTGCCAAACGAAGATTTAATTCAACACATATTGAACAATAAAACAATACTTTTAGCTCACCCTGATGTGGTACAAAAGATATTGAATATGGAATGGCAATGGTTTGAAAGACGAATCATTAAGTGGTTAGGAGATACGCCTGAGGCCAGAAGTCTCGAACAATCTCTTCGAGATCATATTAAGAATGAAAAAAAGTGGATTAAAAGAGGAGCAAAAGCTGATGAAGTTGGATTATTCACATAGTTTAAAATTAAGAGCACTTATAAGAAAATATGAATATGAAAGAGATGCAGCAATTGCAAACTTACAGACATATTTTGAAAATTCTGTAGGTGTGGGCGAACATGGAAACTTGGTAGAAGAGATGGATATTTTGGTTGGAAAACTTGAAGAGGCAGAGGGAAAACTCAAAACTATCATTTCATATTTTGCAAATATTAAACCACAAACAGATGAACAGTTGCCCGAGAGTGATACCTAAATGATAAAGGTGGTACGTCTTATTTCCGGCGAAGAACTAATGGGTAATATATCAGATCTTCCGGACGGAAGTGGATTGCATATTAAGAATGTTTGTCAGATTGTGGCATCATATTCTGATACAACCACTGCGACTGCTCGGGTAGGACTGTCACCCTTTATGCCATATACTCAAAGTTCTGATGGAATAGATTTGAAGAGTCATTATATCGGATTTATAGTAGATCCTGTAAATGAATTGACAAATGAATATAATCAGGTTTTTGGTAGTGGATTGGTGTTGCCACCATCAAATTCATCTATAAAAACTACAAGCCCGTCGAAACCGAGCAATCATGCGTATGTAAAAATGCCATAAAATAAAAAAAGGGGTTGACAACGACCCCTTTTTTGTGATAAAATTATATTATTAAATTTAGTGAGATCATACATGAAATTCTATACGAACGTACAGAACATTGGTAGTAAAATTCTAGTTCGCGAGGTTAATGAACGTGGCGAAAGACAATCTAAGAGGATGGATTATGAACCGTCTTTATTTTATGAAACAAGAGATAGTTCTTCAAAATACAAATCTTTAGATGGCAAAAGTCTTAAAAGAGTTAAATTCGAGTCAATCGGTGAAGCCCGTGGTAAAGTAAAATCCACCGAGGGTGTTACAGATTGGTATGGGATGCAAACCTATACATATCCTTTTATCGCAGACAATTATCCAGAAATGGAATTTGATATTGATAAAATTAATATTATGAATATTGATATTGAGGTCGAGTGCGAACAAGGATTTCCCGAACCAGATGTTGCTCAAGAGCGTGTAAATGCGATCACCATGAAATGTGGCGATCTTTATACTGTGTTGGGTTTGGGTGATTGGGAAAACAAATCACCAGAAGTTTCTCATTTGGAAATTAAATACTATAAATGTAAAAGTGAAATGGAACTGTTAAAGTCGTTTCTCAATTTGTATGAAGCCGCAGATGTCGATATCATTACAGGTTGGAATGTTAATTCATTTGATATGCATTATCTGGTAAATCGTATCACAAAAATCCTTGGCGATTCTGAAATGAAACGACTCTCGCCTTGGAGAAAAGTTGACAAAAAACATATGAATTTTAGAGGTCAAGACTCTACTGAAATTACCTTGTCGGGTGTTAGTATTATTGATTATCTTGATTTGTATAAGAAGTTCACATATGTCACGCAAGAAAGTTATAGACTCGATCATATCGCCTTTGTAGAATTGGGTAAGAAAAAACTAGACCATTCTGAGTTTTCCGCAATGCATCTTTTCTATAAACAGGATTATCAAAAATATATCGACTACAATATTATCGATGTAGAATTGGTAGATAAACTAGATGAAAAGATGAAACTGTTAGATCTTTTGATAACGGTTGCTTATTCTGCAAAAATTAATTTCGAAGAAGTTATGTCTCCAATCAGAACATGGGACTCGATTGCATTTCATATTCTCAAAAAAGATAATATTGTAGTACCACCCAAGGCTAGACAACATAAGTCTGACGCTTATGTTGGTGCTTATGTTAAAGAACCACAACTAGGCGTACACGATTGGGTACTATCATTCGATTTAAATAGTTTGTATCCACATTTGATTATGCAGTATAATATTAGTCCAGAAACATTGATTAATACAGATAGACTCGATACAAATGTAAATGAACTATTGGAAATGAAAACCGATACATCGCAATGTAAGGCTGCAAATGTATCTCTAACTCCATCTGGCGTGTTGTACAATAATGACCGAAAAGGGTTTTTACCCAAACTTATGAAAAATATGTACGATGAACGTGTCATATCGAAAAAAGAAATGTTGAAATGCAAGCAAGAACTAGTGGACGGTGGCGATCCTGTCTATCTCAAGAAACGAATTTCTCAACTACACAACAAACAGATGGCTGCAAAGATTTTGTTGAACTCTGCTTATGGTGCGTTAGGTAATCAGTATTTTAGATATTATGATATTCGACAGGCAGAATCTATCACTCTTTCTGGACAACTAAGTATTAGATGGATTGAAAACAAAGTAAACGACTATTTGCACAAGGTTCTCAAAAATGATGAAAAAATTAACTACGTTATTGCTTCCGATACGGATGCGATTTACATCCGGCTTGGCGACTTGGTTGACAAGGTGTTTGATACGAAAAAGGTACTTGCGACAGAAGGTGGTGAGGCCAAGATCATTAACTTCCTTGATACTATCGCTTCGGAAAAGTTGGAACCGTTTATTGATAAGAGTTATCAAGATCTTGCTGACTATATGAATGCATACGAACAAAAGATGCAAATGAAACGCGAAGTCATTGCATCTAAAGGTTTGTGGACTGCAAAGAAACGATATATTCTTAACGTACATGATAATGAAGGTGTGCGGTATAAAACACCAGAACTTAAAATCATGGGTATTGAGGCGGTAAGATCTTCTACTCCAGCTGCATGTCGTGAAAAATTGCGAGAAATATTTAAAGTTATTATGAATGGTAACAACGAACAGTTGATTGCATTTATCAATCAATTCAGAGAAGAATTTAATACACTTCCGGTCGAAGATATATGTTTTCCAAGAGGTGTAAACGGTCTGAAAAAGTATGAATGCCCAGTAGAATTATTCAAAAAGGGCACCCCCATTCATGTAAAAGGCGTCATTCATTTTAATAGATTGGTAAAAAAACACGGATTAGAGATGACGCACCCGCTTGTCAAGGAGGGGGAAAAGATTAAATTTGTATATCTCAAAGAGCCCAATCCTATTGGAAACAATACTATTGCAATTCAAAATGTGTTGCCAAAAGAGTTTGATCTGGACAGATTTATAGACAAAACAAAACAATTTGACAAATCATTTTTAGAACCTGTCAAATCGGTGACAGATGCGATTGGTTGGGATGTCGAAAAACGATTTACAATAGATGACTTTTTCTAGGAGAACATGATGGGAAAGCGTAGCGATTTTGAAAGAGTAGAAAGAGATTTCTATCCAACACCAATTGAGGCCGTATTACCTCTTGTATTTCATTTGCCTTACTTCGGACTGTTCGCAGAACCATGCGCGGGAGATGGTAGATTGGTTAGACACATAGAGCAGTTGACCGATTTAAAGGGGTATTGGATGACTGATATAGAACCATTATGTCCTTCTGTTGGTGTCGGAAATGCATTAACAGATCAAATTGTGGGTTGTGATATATGCATCACAAATCCGCCTTGGAATAGAAAAATATTACATCCAATGATTGAGAATTTGGCAACCCAAATGCCGACATGGTTATTGTTTGATGCTGATTGGATGCACACAAAACAATCTGCCCAATATCAAAAATGGTTGGAAAAGGTGGTGAGTGTCGGTAGAGTAAAGTGGATTGAAGGTAGCAAAAGTGTCGGCAAAGATAATTGTTGTTGGTATCTTTTCAATGCCAAAAAATCAGTAGGAACACCAGTAAGATTTTATGGCAGACTTCCTTGACATACGCAATGAATTTGTGTTATAATGAAAGAATCGAATAGGAGAAATAAATGGCTACAGGACTAATGAGTAAACTACGAAAGAATTCTTCTTTCAAAGATGGTAGGGTAAATGTCCTATCAGAATCAAAATACTTAAACGACAAAACCAGTACACCAACACATATTCCAGCAATGAATATTGCATTTTCTGGTACACTAAATGGTGGATTTACATCTGGACTTACGATGCTCGCAGGGCCTTCAAAACATTTTAAGACTGCATTTGGTCTGATTATGATGAAATCATATATGGACGCCAATCCAGAGTCGATTGTGTTGTTCTATGATTCAGAATTTGGTACGCCGCAAGCATACTTTGATATTTTTGAAATTGATACGAGTCGAATTGTACATGTGCCTGTTACAGATTTAGAAGAACTTAAATTTGATATGGTATCACAATTAAAAGAACTAGATACCGAAGATAAAGTATTCATTATGGTGGATTCGGTAGGAAATCTTGCGTCTAAGAAAGAAGTCGAAGATGCAGAGAAAGGTAGTAGCGCAGCGGATATGACCCGCGCCAAACAGTTTAAGTCTCTTTTTCGCATGATTACACCACATCTCACCATGAAAGATATTCCTATGGTTGCTATCAACCACACATACGACTCTCAGGGTATGTTCCCTACTAAGGTTGTATCTGGTGGTACTGGTATGTATTATAGTGCAGATACCATTTGGATCATCGGCCGTCAACAGGATAAAGTGGGTACAGAGATTGCTGGATATCACTTTGTAATTAATGTTGAAAAGTCGCGGTTTGTCAAAGAGAAATCTAAAATTCCTATCTCAGTTTCATGGGAAAAGGGTGTAGATAAATTCTCTGGACTTCTTGACATGGCACTAGGTTATGGTGTATTATTAAGATCTGGAGCATGGTTGCAACATGTCGATATGGAGACCGGAGAAGTCATTGAAAAGAAATTCCGCGAAAAGGAAACCCATAGTGCAGAATTTTGGGAACCTATTCTTGCCGACGAAAAATTCAATGATTGGATTGTTAATAAGTACAGAGTTGGTGGATGAGCAAGTTATTTGCCTCAAAATATATGTATCAGGAGAGATTGGCCATATGTAAATCATGTGCCCAATTTCAACCGACTATAAAGATGTGTAAATCTTGTGGGTGTTTTATGCCTGCAAAGGCAAAAATCGCCAACATTGCATGTCCAGAAGATAAGTGGGGTGCGGTATATGGAACTGAAGATAAAGAACCAACTACAATGTCTTTATTTAATACTTTGACTGACGAAGAAAAGTCTGAAAGTTTGAAACGACAGGCTGAACATTTAAGACAAGAATCTGAAAGATTGATAAAGGAAGCGAATAAACTTAATGGAATTGACTGAACAAACAGTATTGAATTGTCTTTTTTCGGACGAAGAATATGTGAGAAAAACACTGCCCTTTATTGAAAGGGAATATTTTGTAACCGAATCGAATAAAGTAATATTTGATATGGTACAACATCACATTGAAAAGTATAATACAAACCCAACTAGGGATTCATTACTGATCTCTTTGGATGAATTGAATGTTGGCGAAAACGTATATACGGAATCGGTATCAACTATCAAGAGTATGGAAGAGAATAAAGACGACCATAGGAATAGTGCATGGCAAATTGATGTCACCGAAAAGTGGTGTCAAGATCGTGCATTATATAATGCTGTTATGAAGTCGATTGGTATTTTAAATGACGAGCCTGCGAACAAGGGACAGTTGCCGAAAATGCTACAGGACGCATTAGGCGTGTCATTTGATAGTAATATCGGACACGATTTTATAGATGATTTTGAGGCCAGATATGAATTTTATCAACGTGTAGAAGAAAAAATCGAGTTTCATCTTGATTTATTCAACAAAATTACTAAGGGTGGATTGTCAAAGAAAACTCTTAACATTTGTCTCGCTGGTACTGGCGTTGGTAAATCTTTGTTTATGTGTGACCTTGCGGCAAATCATTTGTTGATGGGTAAGAATGTCCTATACATTACATGCGAAATGTCCGAAGAAAAGATCGCAGAACGTATTGACGCAAATTTGTTGAATACCAATATTCAAGATGTTGCACAAATGCCATATGATACCTTTTGTCGCAAGATCGATAATCTAACAAGAAAGGTCGCAAGTGGTAAACTAATCGTAAAAGAATATCCGACTGCTGTTGCCAATGCAAATCACTTTAGACATTTATTGAACGAATTGACACTCAAAAAGAATTTTCGTCCGGATGTCATCTATATTGATTACCTAAATATATGTTCATCCTCTAGGATTAAAGCCGGTTCTGGCGCAAACTCATATACACTTATTAAGTCTATCGCAGAAGAATTGCGTGGACTTGCAGTAGAAAACAACGTACCGATTATGAGTGCTACGCAGACCACCCGAAGCGGATATAATAGTAGTGATGTAGAACTTACGGACACATCTGAATCATTTGGATTGCCCGCGACTGCTGATTTAATGTTTGCATTGATTGCTACAGAAGAATTGGAAGAACTAAATCAGGTATTAGTAAAACAACTTAAAAATCGTTACAACGATTTAAACAGTTACAAGAGATTTGTGATAGGAATCGACAGGCCTAAAATGCGATTGTATGATGTAGAAAATTCTGCTCAAGATGAGATAATCGACAATAGTGGTGCGAGTCAGGACTACTCAAATAATTTTTCAAATAACTCTAAAAAAATAGGAAGTGTGGAGATTAAAATATGACAGATAAAGTAGAAAATAAAACAGAAGAAAATCTTCCAGAAGGCGCAGAAGCTCATCACTTTGAGGTGGGCGAAGATTTTACGGTCAAGCCGCCTGATGGCAATCACGCATTTATTTCTGTGTGGGATAATGCACTAGAGGATGAATGGTGCGATAAACTAATTGGTATGTTTGAGGATCAAGAGTCCTTGCAACAAAAAACAGTGCATCCGGAGTTTAGAAGTTTTACAGAATTGAATTTTTTCGATCCTCAACTTGGATCTGAGTTTGAGGAAGCTTCTATGTATCTATTGGGTAAAGTTTCTGAATATGTGGAAAGTTATCGTAGACATAATAATATTGTATTCTTTCCAAGTCAGTGTCATAACGAAGAAGTTCGTATGAAAAAGTATGTGGCTGGTAGTGAAGATGATTTTAAATATCATGCAGATGTTGGAGACTATGCTTCAGCCCGCAGATTTTTAGTGTGTTTCTTTTATCTGAATACGGTAGAAGAAGGTGGCCAAACAGCCTTCCCCGATTATAATACCAGTATTGAAGCAAAGAAAGGCAGACTTGCTATTTTCCCGCCATTCTGGACACACCCACATTCTGGCCAACCGGCGATTTCTAATGATAAGTACATTGTAGGAACATATCTACATTACATGTAAACTTTTATAAATAGTGGATATTAACTGAATAAAAAGGTAATTCCATTGGCTAATCTAACCGGCGGTGTTTACATTACATTCGATAAACCTTATATAAATCAGGTTGCGGATTTAATAAAAAACAAAAAAGAAATAATAATCGCCAAGACGAAACAAAAAGTAGAACTGACTCCAGAGATTAAAAAATTTCTGGAGGCAGTCAAGGCAAAATCCCAGACTAGAATAAATTCTGTATTAAAAACTGGTCCTAAATTTAGCACAATATTTAATGGTTATCGATGGACTGATATTGATAAGAGTCAATTTACTGGAATTGGTGGTCAACCGGATGCGAAAACGACCCAAAAACAAGAGCTCGCTTCCCTTTTTGCTATCCAAAAAAGTATAGAAAATAATGGATACACAAATCAAGGTAAGTTTATGAAACTATACCGCGATGATTTAAAAAAGATTTATCCTGATATGAATGAAGAATGGGAAAATACATTCTTTCAACAACAATTAGTAACATATAAAGAAGTTGGTAGAACCAGATATGGCCACTATTCTAGGGATGGTGGATTTATGGATTATATCACAGATATATGTAAAAACAAATATGGTATTTCTAAAAAAGATACATGGAATCCTGCTGATATTTGGTTAGTTTCAGATTTAAATAAAGTAAAGAATACTTTGAAATCAAAAGTTCTTGATGATGTGACATCTTTGGAAGAGTTTAATGCTATTCTTAGGGATATGTTTCACGAAAGAAAAATTGTTGGTATTTCTCTGAAGAAAATGTCAGGAAAAACTGCTAGATGGGAACTTGTAAATCTGGAAAATATGGATTTGTTTGATGATGAAGAATATAATTTTAAATTAGATTCTGTTGATATAAATTTAGATATTAGGCCTAATGGAGAGTTTAAAAACTCAGATACAAAAATAGTGATTTCTGGGAAAAAAGGAAATATTAAGTTTCAAATCAGACAAAACAGTGCTGGATTTAATAACTTAAAAATAGAAGGAACTGATCTAGGGGCAACTTCTGCTCGATTGGGAAAAGTTCCATTGGAAATGGCTGAGAAAGCTTTCGATCGAGAAAAATTAAATTGGAATAATTCTAATAAAAATTTCCCTCGAACTTATGCAGATTTTCTTAAAGACTATGATCATTTTTTATATAAGTTTAAAAAAATTCAACAGTATACTGGAATTACAGAAAATAATTTCAAGAAAAATTTTATGTCTGCATATAATACTAGCAGACCAGATTTCGCCCATAGTAAATTGATGCAAATGCATCTTATATGTGAGATTGTTTCTCTAAAGGGTGAAAAGTTAGATGATCTTGTTACCACGATGGCATTTCTCGCACAGAAAAAAGGAAAAACCTTTGGTCCATTTGGAAAGTTATACTAATAAATGGTTATAATATAAATATAACACCAACAATCAAATAGATAGGAATGAGAAGTATTACAATGGGAGAATTTAAATATGCGTAGTTTTGGGGGGTTTTTAAAGGAGTCTAAGGGCGGTAAAAACCTACATCTTGAACACCTAGAAGATGAAATAATCAATGGTGGAATTGACGGCGGGAGATCTGCAATCAATTTTTTAAAGTCTTTGAGAGATATGCTAGATGGCAATGCTCAAGGAAAAATGAATATGACAGTCAAATGGGACGGGGCCCCAGCGGTATTCGCAGGGATCGATCCTTCAGATGGTAAATTTTTCGTTGCGAAAAAGTCTGTATTTAATGCAGTTCCTTTGCTATACAAATCACTAGCAGAAATAGACGCAGATCCAAAACTAAGTGGTGGATTAGTAGAAAAATTCAAAACTTCTTTTACAGAATTTTCCAAGCTTGGTATCAAGAATGTCATTCAAGGGGATTTAATGTTCACCAATGACAAATCAGATAAAACCTTAGACGGTATTGATTATGTTACTTTTCAACCCAACACATTGATGTATGCTGTAGATAAAAAGTCGGATTTCGGCAAACAAATATCATCTGCAAAAATTGGTGTCGTATGGCACACCAGTTATAGTGGACGGGACTTGCAATCAATGTCAGCCTCATTCGGCGCAGATATATCAAAACTAAAAAAATCTAGTAGTGTCTGGATGGATGATGCAACTTTCAAAGATGTATCTGGAACTGCTAAATTTACTAAGTCGGAAAAAACTTCTGTTGATGGCGCATTGTCAACTATAGGACGCAAATTCAAGAAAATCAAGGCAAATGATTTTAGGGCATTTTTAGATATTCAGAAAAAAGTATTTATCAAGGGACTTGCTGGTGGTAGTTTTAAAACATATCTGAATGGTTATATCCGCGAAGGTAAAAACATATCAACTAAAAATATGGGCAATCTTGGATATTCGATGTTTGTCAAAAAATTCTTTGATGAAAAAATTATTATCAAACTGAAAACCGAAAAGTCAAGAAAAATTAAAGAAGATTTGAGAGACGAAATCGTTGCAAAATTGATCAAACTTGACGGCGTGGCGTATGCAGTTGTGGATTTTATGGAAAGTATGATAGATGCAAAATCTCTAATCGTAAATAAACTAAATAGTGTAAAACAATTAACTGATATTTTTGTGAAAGTTGATAACGGATTTAAGGTTTCAAATCCAGAGGGATATGTTGCTATTGACCGCAATGGCACAACCGCCGTAAAATTGGTGGACAGAATGGAATTCAGTTTCAATAACTTTAACGCAGCAAAGGCATGGGACAAGTAAAATGATCGATATTAATAAAATTTATTCAAGTATGATTGAAAATAATCAACTAGATGAAGGTATCAATGATACGGCTATTTTCAAAGCAGTGTTTCTTGCTGGTGGGCCAGGATCTGGTAAATCTTTTATCGGTACTGAAAAGAAGGGCAAGTCGCCGACTGTTGGTGCTGATCCAAAACAATTTATGGGCGGCGGACAACTAGGTCTTATCAACCTCGGACTTCGAGTTGTCAATCCCGATCCTGCATATGAAAAACTTTTGAAAGCTGCTGGTTTAGACCCAAAAAGTTCTGACGATATTTGGTCTGATGAGGGACAAGATATTAGAGTCAAGGCTAGTGCAATGACTGCAAAACAAAAGGCGCATTATGTCAATGAAAGACTTGGAATAATCATTGACGGCACAGGTAAAGATGTCAATAAAATTATAGGCCAGAAAAAACTTTTGGACGATGCCGGTTATGAAACTGCAATGATTTATGTTAATACAAATCTTGAAACTGCGATTGCAAGGGATGCAAAAAGAGATCGAACTCTTGGTGCTAAGGCAGTTACTAAAATGTGGGACGCAGTTCAAAAAAATGTAAAAAAATACAAAAGTATTTTTGGTTCGAACATGTATATTATTGACAATTCAGATGGATCGAATTGGTTTGGAGAGTCTCAAAAGGCCCATAAAAAAATTGAAAAGTGGGTAAGAAAATCACCCAGTTCTCCAAAGGCCAAGGCATGGATTGCAAGTCAAAGCAAAATGAGAAACGAACCAAAAGGCGGTATTCGTGAAGAAGATTCTCATTATCTGCCCGGATATACGACCGGTTTTTATGGATATGATCCAAAAACTTCTAGATCAAAAATGCAAGACTTGCATCACGATATTCGTAGATGCAGTAGTATCAATGATGCCTGTAATGCAGTTGCAGAAAAATGGAAGTCTAAGTTGGCAGAAATGTCTAAACTCAATGCGACACATTTAGATGATTTGGATGATGAAGATATCGAAAAACTTTTGCCTATCGCAATAGAAATGAGGAAAGAACAAATGTCATTAGAAGAAGGTTTCATGGATACATTCTTGGGTAGAAATATGAAAAAGGGTAATGTTGATAAGAAAAAATCTAAAAAATCTAAAAATTCAGAACAAGTTAAATTATCTACAGAAATAGATAGAAAATTAAGATTGATAGATGACTTAATGCAAAAAGTGCGACCATTGGGTGGCAATCTTGGAAAATTAATGGCATTTCGCAGACTTCCGATCGACAAAATGACTCCAAAGGGTATGTATAGAGCATTGAATGATTGGTGGAATTCTATAGAAGCTGATTTAGATGACGACTCTGAAGATGATAATGAAAAGTATGCAAGATCAGCAGAAAAACTTTATGATCTTTGGGAAGAAGTAGGATTTAAACTGAGTGACTATATGTGGGCTTCTGGATACGATGTTAAGGGAATCGGACAGATGGAAAAGATAGGTTTTCCCGCTAAAAAGAGAACAGATCCAGAATGGTTGAAAATGAACGAATCTAATGAACTTGATGAAATGAAAGAAGGGGATCGCCCCGTTTGGTTATCAGTTTGGGTTGACAACAGAATTTTGCCTGGCGGTGTGCATGATAGCAAAGAAGCTGGTATGAAATTTATGGTCTACGGCGATGGACCAGATGGACATCATTTAGTAAAAACAACTAGAAAAGTCTTAGGCAAAAAGCGCGCAGGGCAGTTTGTCCCACGTTCCGTTGGAAAGCATTTAGACAAACAACCTTTTCCATACGATGATGGCCCGCAATATTCTGTACATAAAGAATCTGTTGAACTTGATGAATCAGTTTATGATAAAAAGTTGGCACAGGCTTGGAAAAAAGTTAAATCTGTACCCAATGTGCGTGGTATAAGTAATTCTGGTCAAAATCATGCAAAGAAATTATCTTCTTTGTTAAAAGGTAGTCCTGATAAACTTACATTTGAGAAATTAGAATTGGCTCTTGGTACTTATGAGACTCACGCATATAAGGCTGCCGAAGATAAGAAAAATCCTCATGGAAAAGAAGACCTACCAAAACTACAGGAATTTTGTGATTCGGTAGATGAAGTTATCGGTGCAATGAAAAATCTGCATCAGAGTCAACTTTCTGAAGGTTTCTTGGACACTATGAAACAATTAGTGCCAGGTGCTAGAGGAAAACCACAGAAACCACAGAAAATTCAGAAAAGAACTGCCATGGAAATGCAGTTCCCATATGCCCGTTTATCAGTTCATAGAATGATAGTAGCTTTACGAAAAGCAAAGGGCACTGCTATGAAGGGTAAAGCGCAGGGGAAAGACCGTAGAGAAAACGAAAGAAGTTTAGGTTTTATTTTAGCTCATGTTGAAGATATAGCAAGAAATCGGCACACCGAACAACCAAACAGTGGCAGGCAGATTCATGATGATGGGAATATAGATGATGCAACCCAACAATATTTTATGGACAAAATTAGACAAAACGATTGGACAAAAACTGATCAGGAAATTTTAAATGCTATGGTTGGTAACGGAACAGATGACTATACAAAAGGTGGTGCATATTTCAAGAATTTGGCCCACGATATTGCTCTTTCAGTAAAGTATGCAAAGAAAGATGCTGGTATTAAAGAATCAGTTGAACTTGATGAACTGTCTCCTAAAACCAAAAAGTCTTACAAGAATAAGGCTACTAGATCAATTGGTAATGAGAAAAAATATTCTGACTCATATTCAGATGCCTCTAAGTCGGATCCAGATAATCCAACATATAAGAGTCGTGCAGACCAACACAAACGCAAATTAAAAAATCGTATGGCGGGTGTCAAACAGGCAGATGAATCTACTCTAGGTGAATTATCCATGACAAAATCAGATTTGACTAAGACTGGCATGAGAGTCGATAGTAAAAAAATGGCAGAACTCAAAAAAGAACTTATGAAACTTAAAAAAGGTTTGAAAGTTAAAATGGAAGAATATATTGTCGAGTCTGCTTATTTTGAAGATGAAACAATGGAGATGGTGGCGAGAGACTTGATGATTATGCAAAACAAAATTCTAGACCTTGTAGAAATTATGGATGACGATGGTATGGGTGGTGTTGATTCTCAGCCGATTAGTCTCGAACCTTGGGTAGTTGCAAAAATTACTAAAGCAAAAGATTATTTAGATTCTATTCACGATTACACAGTCATGGATAATGAAAATGAGTGATGATATTGATTTCGGTTTTACCGCCGTTGATGAGGACGACCTAAAAGGCCTCACAGGACAGACAGAAAGAACAGAAGAGGTGTCTGAAAAATTAGACGCTTCTTCCGAGCAAGTAAAACTGCTAGAATATAAAATGGATAATGTTGTCGGTAAACTTGACGATATGTTAGACGAAGTTTCAACAGTCAAGGAATATTACGAAAGCGAAAAAGTTTTGGTTGGAAACAAACTCAATGAGGTCGAAGAGTTGATTTTACCATTACTAAATAATCTTATGAAGAACAAAGATAAAGAATATATCTATTGGCCAAACCGCGAAGCGATTATCAACCAACAAATCGAACGCATCACAAACATAACGAGAGCGAACTAATGAAAAAACTTGTATTTTCTTTTGGTAGATTTAATCCCCCAACAACAGGACATGAAGTGTTGTTGAAAAAAGTTGTTGCAGTCGCCAAGAAAGAAAATGCGGATGCAATGGTTTATTCGAGTCAATCAAATGACCCTAAGAAAAATCCATTACCATACAAAGAAAAAACTAAATTTATGAAGGCAATGTTTCCTAAACATAAAAAAGTTATTCAGTATGATGTTGGTGTTAAGAACGCATTTGATACTCTATCCACCGTATATGCCAAAGGTTATAGAGATGTGACTATGGTTGTGGGGTCGGACAGAGTTACAGAGTTTGAAAAAATATTAAACAAGTATAATGATGTCGAAGGTAGACATGGATATTATAATTTTGAGAGTGGTGTTAAAGTAGTATCCGCCGGTGCTCGCGATCCAGATGCAGAAGGCGTTACTGGTATGTCAGCATCTAAAATGAGAGCAGCCGCTGCCGCAAATGACTTTGAGAGTTTCGAAAAAGGTATGCCAGCTGGATTTAAGGGTGGACAGAGTGTTTTCGATGCAGTTAGAAAAGGTATGAATCTTTCCGAAGAAATGATGGAATTTATGGAATCAGATATAGAAGGTTTGAGAGAATTTTTCGAAACAGATTTGGTAGATAGTTTAGATGTTATCGATGACGAAGAATTATTCGAATCTATTGACGAAGATTTTGGTGCAGTGCCCGATTTCGCAACTATGCTTGCGTTTGGTATGGCTGCGAAAATGAGTTTTGATGCCGTTAAAATGTTAGTAAAAACTGCTAGGGGTGTGAATAAGGTCAGAAAATGGGCAAAGAGAAACGGTAACAAACTCCGCGACAAGGTAAACCCTGCTCCAAATTTCACACAATTCGAATCTTTGAATGAAAACCAATTGGGCAGATATGCCACGGCCGCTCGTGCAATGACAAAAAGAGATAATGCTGCTAAAGATGCGGTGCAAGCCGCTGGCGGTAAAGACCCCAGAACAAACGAACCCAAAACGCCAGAAGAATGGATGGCTCGCCGCGAGTATCACTTGAAGTATGCAGCGAGAAAGGGTATGACCCAACCAATGAAAGATTTGATTAGTAGAAAAACGATGGGGATACACAAAAAATCTGCATCAGAATGTCGAGAAATTCATAATATAATAACAGGAACCAGAATGGATGCAATGGGTAACTGGAAACCAAATGAAAAGCTTGCAGTTCGTGAATACCCACACAGCACCCCTGATCATATCACAAGAGAATATAATAAAAAAAAGCAACAGTATAGAAAACGATTACAAAGTTTACAGACAAGTGAACTTGAAGACACTAAAGATTTGAAACGCAAAACAGAAAAACCGTGGTATGCTGCCATGAAAAAACATTTTGCCAGTCACGGATACATTTCTGATGTACCAAAACCCGACCCATTAGACTTTGGAATTACTTGGAAGATTGGGAGCGATGGCCAAATGCCCCATAGACCATATATGGAATCTGTTCAAAATGGACTAATTGGTTTAGACCAAATCAAAAAATTTGAAAGTGTTGTAGACAAACTATTCGCAAAGTATGATATTGATTTTAATTTCACTAGACATTTTGGTGATAGAATGGATGATAGTCGTAATAACCCAAGTATCACATTAAAAGAGCTTGCAGAGTTTATCAAGAAAATGTATAAGAGACAGGGTAAGTCTATTAAGGGTGTCGCTGGTGCCGAAGCGGTACTGAAAGACATTCAGTCGGACTTGAACATTCCAGTTGCGGTGACATATGATAGAAACAACGACGAATTTGACGTAGTGTTGAAAACAATCATGCGTAAGAAAAATTTCACGTCACCCGACAAAATAATTAAATACGAGGAGAATGACATGACTAGCCAACTTCCCGAAGGTTTTATGGACGCCATTCTAGGCAAAAATATGAAAATGAATGAATCTAGAGTCAAAAACGTGGTAAGAGGAATGGGGGTTGATCCTGATCTTGTAATGAGAGGAATGGGAAAAGGTCCACATGCCGCAAAAGATAAGGCAAGAGCAGCGAAAGAACCGAAAAAGACATTGAAATCTAGGGCTAAGAATGTAGCAAGAGGTATGGGTGTTGATCCAGATAATGTAATGAGAGGAATGGGTTTCAAAGAAGCTTCAGAACTTGATGAACTTAAAATCGACATGCCTAAAAAAGGCGCAGGCCTTGGCATTACCAGAGACAAAATGCCTCAAGTCGACGAGAAAGACTATCCAGAGTATTTTGCATATCTAAAAGAAAAGGGTATCACTCTGAAAAAAGGCAAAGAAGATCCTAATAAACTGAAACCAATTCAAAAAGAATTTGCAAAAATTGGTGTGGAAAAATCTCTTGATAAAATGCTTGCCAAAAAAGACAATGCAAAATTTATTATCGTTTCGAAAGATGATTATATTGTCGATGGACACCACAGATGGTTGGCTGCGAAAAACGGTAGACAACAGTTGAATGTTATGCGAGCAAATGTAAACATGAAAGAATTGTTGAAAGCGACTAACGAATTCCCAAAAACAACTTTTAAGAGTATTAAAAATGTTGTAAAAAATATGCAAGAAGTTAGACAAGACTCTGACGTCAAAGATAAAAAGGGTACTCAACCTTCAAAATATTATGCGGCAGATGCAGATGGCGATAAGATGTCAAAATCTACAAAAGAGAAACGCGCTGCATATTTCGCAAAGGGTGGTTCTAAAAAACCAGCTCCGGGCGATAAAGGAGCTAAGACAAAAGAATCCAAACATACAAAAAGATATAGAAAAATGTTTGGAGAAACAAAACCATGTTGGGATGGTTATACTCAACAGGGAATGAAAAAGAAGGGCGGTAAGATGGTCCCAAATTGTGTACCAAAAGAAGAAGCGATTGATGAGAAAGATGTTAAAATTCCAGTAGAACTATTAAAGTTATATAATCTTGGAATGAAACTTCCTGTTGGTACTGCAAAACATAAAGAAGTTATGAAACAGATTGATGTTATGAGAAAGAAATTTGGTATCACAGAAAAACAAGATAAGGATATTAAAGACAAGAAGGGAACTCAACCAGCCAAGTATATAGATGAGAATGCAACAAAGTCACTACAAAAGAAAGCAGATGCTTCTGGTATTTCGCTTAGTATTCTGAAAAAGGTATATGACAGGGGTATGGCAGCATGGAAATCTGGCCACCGGCCAGGGACAACCGCACAACAATGGGCATTTGCAAGAGTCAATTCTTTTGTGACAAAGGGCAAAGGTACATGGGGTAAGGCAGATAAAGATCTTGCCGCAAAAGTCAGGTCGGAATCTTTTTTACCTTTCAATGAGAAGTTAGATCCGAATAAAGATGATATGAGCGATTATGTCAAAGATTTCAAAAAATCTAAGGCTCCACAATTCAAAGGAAAATCTGACGACAAAAGGAAACAAATGGCAGTCGCGGCATATTTAGCTGCTAAAGAAAAGACTGAGTCTGTTGACGAAGATAGAGACTATAAGAAAGAGCGTAAAAATTACTTGGGTACTCCTGAGCAAATGGAAAGAAACGCTGCCCGTAGTCGTGCCAGACGCTTGGCGATTAAAAAAGGAATTGCAGAACGGGGTGATGGAAGAGATATTCACCATAAAGATAATAATCCTATGAATAACGATCCAAAAAATCTCTCAAGTGTGACTCAGAAATATAATCGTAGCGAACCTAGAAAACGTAACAAATAAAAATATATAAATAATAAAAAACAAATCGGAGAAATTACATGTTAGAAGATATCAAAGCAGAAGATGTTGCATCATTTATAACTGCTGCGTCTGCCGCAAAAAAGGCGGGAAAAAAGAAATTTTCTATTGGAGGCAAAACCTATCCAGTGACTATTGGTAAGGCACTAGAACAACGTGTTGCAGAAATGTCAGAAGATGATATTATAGAACTTAACGACAAAAAGAAATCTAAGTATCTTACTGCAATGAAGGCTCGTTTGAATAAAGAAGATACAGGAATTTCTATTGCTAGAAAAATGATGCAAATTACATCGATGCGTCACCTCGCAGAAATAATTGCAGAAATGGAAATCATTACTCTGGATGAATTGCAATCTATAGTATCTGAAGATTTGAAAATTGCTGCCCGATCTCTTTTCCTAGAAAACCTAGAAGAGTCTGAAGAAATTGTCGAGACAGAAAACAATTCTACCGATTTTGATTTTGACGGCGTTATGGTGCGTATCACCAGAAACAATTTCGACAATCTTGACGAAGATATGAAAAACAACACAGTAAACGAAGAAACCGTTTCGATTGATGGTGTCCATATGCCCGTTTTATTTGTCGCAGAAACAAGACAAATGAAAGACGTTAAAAATGAAATTATGGTACAACTTAAAGGCAAAGTAAAAGTCATCGACAAAAAAGATGAAAAGAAATATCTTGCTATGGGATATACTCTTGCTGAATGCATGGAACTTCAAATAGAAGCTGCATCCCCAGAAAAGATTATGAAAGATATTGCAGCACTTGAAAAAATGCTTACAAAGTTTGGTGGAAATTCTTCTGCTGTTAAGATGAAAAAAGTCGCTCTTGAAAGAAAGATTGCAAAACTTGAAAAAGAATTAGAAAATATGGATGAAGCAACTCAGGAAGCTTATGGTAACTATAAGAAAAAACTCAAAGAGTATGGGTATGGTCCTGCAAAGAAAAAAAAGAAAATGAAAGAAAGTGCCGAGGACTATAAAGATCATATGATGTATGATCCGAAAACTGGTAAAGGTAGAATGACAACCTCTTACGAAGATCATCTTGCTCTGAAGGATAAGGGTTGGGGTCATGAAAAACCAACCAGTGAATCTTATGGTAAAATGAACGCAAGTAAAATGTCCTCCAAAGAAAAGGCAAAGGCCCGCGCACTCTCAAAGGCCGACAGAGAGGCACAACCTAAAGATAAAGTATCTCTGAAAAAGGCGCCTTGGGATAAAAAGATGAAAGAAGATTTTGTCAAACAGATGAATATCATTGTTGAGGGTGGAGAACTGGAACAATCTATAGAAGAGTCTATGTCACCAAAACAAATTGATATGCTTAAAAAGTCTTATGAATCTATGCGCGGAAAAAGAATTTCTGTCGAAAATGGGATGAAACTTTCAAAGACACTGGAAAAATTGGATAAAGAAAGTGCTATTGCAATCGCAAAAGCAGATATTCCTTTTATGTCTAATCTTGCAATAAATAAATTGATTATGAACTTTGGCATGTCTGGTGCTGATATCAAAAAAGCAATGAAAGAGTCTGTTGAACTTGATGAGTCTGCCGGAGATATGGAAAAGGCTGCTGCAGAATTAGAGGCTTATGCAAAGAAAAATGGTGGAATGGACAAAAAT
>Ga0209632_10000757_pt1 | contig 33386 bp, 32 predicted proteins | sample COG_10_FD_184754 | JGI IMG/M metagenome (GOLD analysis project Ga0209632, IMG submission 184754) | Pelagic Microbial community sample from North Sea - COGITO 998_met_10 (SPAdes) (version 2) | ecosystem: Environmental > Aquatic > Marine > Neritic zone/Coastal water | place: Helgoland, sampling... | reverse complement strand
GAGCCTATGCCAGAACCCGAACCCGAGCCAGAGCCTGAGCCAGAGCCTGAGCCGGAACCAATGCCAGAACCAGAGCCTGAACCTGAGCCAGAACCTGAGCCTGAACCTGAGCCTGAGCCTGAGCCTATGCCTGAACCTGAACCTGAAGAAATACCCGAAGAGAGTATAATACATAGATTCTATTATCAACCTCAATCAGTGTCAATTGAAGACATAGATAAGTCATATGTCATATGGAATATTGCGCCAAATACAAGCACATTTTCTGATGAAGTAGAAAAAATAAGAGAGTCTGACTATTTCCCATTAGACAATGGACAAAATCCAAAAGATGGTGATTATGAATTTACAGACGTAATATACAATATTGGATTTGACATAAGTAGTAATATTTTAAAGCCCATTGTTGATTACATTAATAATACAGGCAAATATATAACAGATCCAAATTTATTGCCAATGCCTTCTAGTCAAAAAGTTCCAAATCCAACAATAATTGTGGTTTTTGAAACATATCAAGAATTCACACTGTTAATTGGCAGACCAACACGTTCTATAGATATTAATCTAGATTTTTTTACATTGAAAATCGGCGATGATGAAACGGGATTTACTTTTAATTACGCAACTGGTAATGAAAGTTTATTATTTAATGAAGACTATGGAAATTATGCCCCTGAAAATAATAATGGACGTTATTGGTTTTTCGTATTAGGTGAAGCCAATCCTCCTGAGCCTGAGCCTGAGCCCGAACCTGAACCAGAACCGGAGCCTGAACCTGAGCCAGAGCCTGAACCTGAGCCTGAACCTGAACCTGAGCCTATGCCTGAACCTGAGCCTATACCTGAACCTGAGCCTATACCAGAGCCTGAACCCGTGCCTGAGCCTGAGCCTATGCCTGAACCCGAGCCCGAGCCTGAGCCTGAGCCACTTATATATATACAAGCAAATGAAGACGCATTAACACAACAAGAGTTTGATGATGCAATAACAAGATTTAAGTCTAGCGTTGATTTCAATGAACCTTATATAGATGTTAGTTTCGGAAATATTCAATTTTGGAATACAAAAGATGTAATAGATATGAGTGGTGCGTTTGCGAATATCAATCCATTTGTTAATAATATTGAACTATGGAATACATCATCAGTTACAGATATGACAAATATGTTTTTTGGTTCTCCGTTCTTTAATATAGACATTTCAACAAAATATGATATAAAAACGATTGATAAAGATGATGATTTATATAATGCATGGGATACATCAAGTGTAGTCAGTATGAGTAATATGTTTTATAATGTTATATATTTTGATCAAGATATTAGTAATTGGGATGTAACAAGTGTAACAAATATGGATAGTATGTTTTATAGCGCTGTAAGTTTTGATCAAGATATTAGTAATTGGAATGTAACAAATGTAACAAATATGGATAGTATGTTTTATAGTGCTGTAAGTTTTGATCAAGATATTAGAGATTGGGATGTAAGAAATGTAACAACGTTTCAAGACCCTAGTCAAAACACATTTATTTTTGTTTCTGCTCTTCAAATTATTAATATTAATGGAAATAATGAAAGTAAACCATACAAAGTAGATGCTAGTTATAATGTAGATCAGGATTTATATACATATGAATTAATAGAGTTTGATAATGTAAATAGGATAAGTAATTATTTCCATTTGGAACCAGAGCCTGAACCTGAACCTATGCCTGAACCTGAACCTATGCCTGAACCTGAACCAGAACCTGAACCTGAACCTGAACCTATGCCTGAACCTGAACCTCTTATAATAACATACTTCTCTACCTCATCTGATATCAGTAAAAATGAATTTATACGCCCTACAAATGGCAGTGACGGTGGTGAAATTGTTAGTTTAAGTGATAATTATGCGGTTATTGGTGCGCCTACCGCAGACAAAGTATATGTATATGAAATTTCAAATAATGTATTTGAAAACGAAGTTACGTTGGTTCCTACTCCGTCAATTTCCGGAACCAGTTTTGGAAGGTCAGTAAGTATTTATAATGACTACATTGTTGTAGGTGCAACCTCATACACGGCGACTAAAGGAAGTATCTATATATTTAAATTAAACAATGGAAACTGGTCACAAGAACAAAATATTATACCAAATACAACTAATGCTCATATATATTATGGCAGCGCAGTATATATTCATGAAAATTATTTAATCGTTGGAGCATATCAAGATGATATTAGTTATAATAATATGGGTGCTTGTTATATTTATAAATTGGACACAGATGGAATGTGGAAAGAAGAAAAAGAAATAACACCTAATGATGGAAGAGGAAAAGGGATTGACTATGAATTTGGTTTTTCAGTTAGTATAAATAACGAATACGCAGCAATAGGAGCGAGGAATTGGAATAATGATTCACAAACCAATAATGGTGCAGTATTCATATTTAAAAAGGTCAATAACGTTTGGACCCAAAATTCCAAAATACCCGGTATTTTTGAAACATCTAAGTTTGGATTTAGTGTTGATATAAATAATAATAACACATTAGTAGTAGGCACATCTGGTATAATCGAGGATGCAAAAGTACATATTTATGATATTCTAGACAATTCATATAATCTAATAAGTGAAGTGGATCCAGTAGTCAGTGGTGATAAATTCGGAAGGTTCGTATCTATATATGGTAATTATATAGCTGTTGGAGCAATGGGAGATTCTAGTAATTCTGGTGCAGTATACATATATGAATATATTAGTGGTTCTTATACATTTCATAGTAAATTAGAAACGAATATTAGTAATATAGAATTCGGACATTCAGTTAGTTTATATAATAATAAATTACTGATAGGCGCGAAAGGTTATGTATACTTATATACATAAAAAATTTATATGTAAAATATATATGGCTGAATCCTTAAAAGATACGATAAAATATATAAATGAACAAATAAGTAGTAGTGCAAAAGCATCTCGTTCCACTGTGAATGGACAACCAATAGGAACATACGGATTAATTGGGTTTACAGTATTAGTAATAGGTACCATGATATTTAGAAATATTGATTCAAAAGAAAGTGATGGAGCGCTAGAAAATAAGGATGAAGAAGACACAAATGATATATCAGATACTGAAGAAGATGATCAGGAAGATGAACGAAGACAGGAAGAGGAACGAAGACAGGAAGAGGAACGAAGACAGGAAGAGGAACGAAGACAGGAAGATGAACGAAGACAGGAAGAGGAACGAAGACAGGAAGAGGAACGAAGACAGGAAGAGGAACCAAAACCATCACCAGAAGAACCAAAACCATCACCAGAAGAACCAAACCCACCAACAGAAGAGCAAAAAACATCACCAGAAGAACCAAAACCATCACCAGAAGAACCAAAACCACCAACAGAAGAACCAAAACCACCAACAGAAGAACCAAAACCACCAACAGAAGAGGAAAAAAAAGGTGGTAAAAATAAATCATATAAACAAAATATTGAGAACAATAAAAAGTCACAGAAAAAGAGTCAGAAAAATCATAAAAAATAGAATCATAATTATCAAATATACTTATGATTTATGGATTAGTTATTTTAGATAAAAAATATGTAATATCTTGGTCTTTTGCACCAATACAAATTAGTGATGGAACTAGTGTTTTATTATCATTATACCACGCCAACATCGTGGGGATCCCATTAGCCATTTTTTTAGTTTTGAAATATGCATAAACATCAAGAAAATCATCAATATCAATATCATAAAAACTTACATCATCGTTTAGTGTTTCAATATGTTTATAAACAATTGGTGATATTTTCTTACATGGACCACACCACATAGCACCGAATTTTAAAACAGTTACGCCATTTGTATTCTTCAAAATTTGTTGTAATTCATCTATATTTTTCAGTTCAGAGAATTTTTTAACCATAATTCTATTATATTATAATGGATATATATTTATATAAATATTTATAAAATATATTGTTTATATGTCACATAATTTGAATATACATGATTACAATTTTCAAGACCTATTGGAATTATTTGATATTAAAGGAGAAGTCAATGTAGAATCATTAAAACGAGCAAAAAAGAAGGTTTTAATGACACATCCAGACAAATCTAAATTGCCAAATGAGTATTTTTTGTTTTATAAAAAGGCATATGAAATGATATATTACTGTTATGAAAATATGATAAAGCAAAACAAAGCACTACCAGAAGATAGTGTATATATGCCAGACAATGAAAATTCACAAATGAAAGGTCAAATAACTCAACATATGGAAAAAACGAATAACAAGGAGTTTCAAAAACAATTCAATAAATTATTTGATCAACATATGAGAAAAAAAGTGGTGAACAAAAATGAATGGTTTCAAAATGAAGACCCTTTATATGAATCCACACAAGGACGCAATGTAAATGATGCGATGGAACAAATGAAAAACAAACAAGCCTTAATAAAGAAGCCAGAAATAATGGATATGCGTAGTTCACTGGGAACAGATCTATATGAAAGTGAAAATGATAATAGTTATATTACATGCGATCCTTTTAGTAAATTAAAATTTGATGATTTACGAAAAGTTCATAAGGAAGAAACCATGATAAACATAAACGCGAATACGATTCAAAATCGTATGAATAATGTGCATGGTTCTCTTGACTCATTGCGAAATTCCAGAAGTGAAAATTATAATCCATTATCAAAAGACGAAGGAGAGAAAATGTTATCGTCAATGGAACAAAAAAGAGGGTTATATTTACAACAACAACAATATCAAGAGAATCTGAATAGTATGAAATATGAAGAAAAAAATAAAGAAGTAATGAGTAAATTTCTACATATTACATACTGATAATACACCTAATCATGTATCGCCGACAATGGTATCAATAACATCATTCAATGTTTCAGTAACAATGTTATTATGTGTATTTTTATTGATTTTTAGTTCTAATGTGTTGATTCGTTCTTTTAGCTCTTGATTTTCCTTTTTGAGGTTCTCAATAATAGATTCAAAGTCTTTTGACTCATTAATATCTGTTTCTTGAAAAGAAACCTTTTTAATTGATTGTTCTGGTGTTATTATATTTAAATCAAGTTCTCTCAATTTTATTTGTTGATTAATTAATTCATCCATATTATCAATCGCTTTGTCTTCAATTACTTCAAAAACTATATTATTTTTTTCATTATTAATATGATTCGTTTGTGGTTCATTATTAATATGATTCGTTTGTGGTTCATTATTAATATGATTCGTTTGTTTAGTATATGGATCATTGACTTCACTTTCATTTAATACAATTTTTTTTAAAGATGAAATCATTAGTGAAATAGTATATTTATTTAATATATTCAATTCTGTATTGTTCAATAAACGATGTTGTTGATTTATATATATTTTTTCAATAATATCGCGAAACCATTGAGCTTGGAAATCCGGATCAACTTTTTCATTAAATAATGGAATTTTTGTAATAGTATTCCACAATAATGTTTGGTTATTATGTTCTATAAATTTTGCCATTTTTTACATATATATGAAGTTATATATGTAAATTGTTTTTCTCAATTATAATAAATTTTACGAAAAGAAGCAACATCGCTATCTGTAATATGTTGATTTTGGAAAATATCAATTATTTTCTTCATGGGATATTTTTTACCATTAATTTCTTCCGTAATAAGTGAAATAATAAAATATAGACTATACATACCACATTCTCCGTCACGTAATTGATGTTCTGTATTTGTTACATATTGCGTAAATTCCATTTTCGGTGTCATTTGTTTGCCTTGGTTTATAATGTTATCCACAAGTTCTTGGAATGAATCCGGTATAGGTGTGGCGTTGCTATCAAAATAGAATATTATTTTTTCTTTTAGATCAACAAACATAGATACCCAATGAGAACCTCCTTGATAATGATGATCTAAATTAAAGACAATACCAATTTTTGTTTTCCCTTTTTTAAGAAACTCTTTGATGTTAAATTTACAGAGTTCTTCGGTCACACATTTATCGCCCTTTTTAGCATTATAGTCAATAAAACTAGGGCCTATAAAATCAAATTCTTTGTGAGAATCCTCATATTGAAGGAGAACATTCTCAATGTCAAAATTAGAAAGCCATGCGTTCGGGTCTTGTTTCCATTCATCTGGTTTATTTGGGGAAAATAGTTGTGCTTTTAATTTTTGTTGGGATTGTTTGTTTAATAAACGCTTTAACCAACACATCTCACTTTTACATTTTTTCATTTTAATCATTAATTGTTTCCATATTTGTTTAGGATTTTTAGATGTTATCTTATCTGGAAAGTCCTTATTGTATTTTTTTTTTAATTCTAAAATTATTTTAGGAGGAAAACAAGACCATGAATTAACTGTTTTATTTTTAACACCTGGTGCACAATTTTTAGGACGCAAATGTTTTATTGTTTTCTTTTTTGTTCCTGCGAATTTCATAATAGTATAAATGATGTCTATATATTATACATTTAAAAAATAAATTCTTGAATAATTGATGGATACAAGTTTTCTTATACTTTTTTAACGGATTTACCCCAGTAACTAGTTAAATAATCATTGGGATTACTGTATGTGGGATTACTGTATGTGGGTTCTCTTGATTCATCCATATTTCCAAATAACATGTCATCATCATCATCGGCACCGTAATTATTCTTGTGAATTTTAGATTTTTCATGTTCAATACACGCATTAGAAAAATTAAAAAATAAATTATCCAATTCACTATTAATACTATTGTTCGGATTGCGAAAATATTCGCTTATTATATTTTTTATTTCTTTTTCATATTCCTTAATCATGTCCGAATTCCTTTCATGAGTATATATATTTTGTTTATTTACAATTTTATTGTAATTTTGTTTGTTTGTGAAACATTCTAATGTAAGTTGATCAATACAATTATTTATTGTTGGTCCGTTGAATGAAATATCTGTTTCTTCCATTATACATAAATTTAGAAAATTAAAATTTAATAGACACGAAATAAATATGATGTATATTATATATAATGTCAGTAAATACTAGTAATCTCGGAGGGCCATACAATGGGTTCTCTGCAAAACAAACAATAGGAAATTTTCAGTCAGGAGAACATTCTATAACTAGAAAGATATTGCGCGATTCTTGGAATACTGCGTATGCTACCGGTGTTGTAGAAGGACGAAAACGTGCGATTGGTCCATTTCGTGCTGTTAATAATTTAGGTGATTTCCTAAGTAGAAAAGGGTATTCATGTGGAGGCCCTAATCCAACATCAATCTCTAAGCCTGGGCGTCGTCATATTATTGGTAATATGATTAATAATTGCGATGGTACTAATATACCTGCTTCATCAACGAATGTTAAATTTGTACCAGACGCATCAGACTACATTAAATATAAGAAACAGGTATCTATGAACCGTAATTACAATGATGCATCTAAAGGTGGTGATGAACATAATGGTAGCTATGTTTATTTAATGCGCATAAGACGTTCATAAATATCTAAATAATTATATATGAATAACTATTTAGCAGAGTTTTTTGGAACAGGTTTCTTTGTATATGTCATTTTGGCAACAGGTAATCCTATTGCCATTGGAGCAACATTGGCATTAGTGATATTACTTACATCGTCAATATCTGGTGGCCATATTAATCCAGCAGTAAGTTTAGTTATGGCATCTATTGGTAAGATAGAAACAAGTGAGCTTATACCATATATTATGAGCCAATTGTTGGGAGGACTAGTTGCATTAGAAATCTACAAACGTTATTCTATGTAATCATAATGAGCAACAAAATAAATAGTATAAATTATTTATTTTGAAAAAATCCAACCCTACTTTTGTAATAATCTTGCTAAAACAGTTAATCCAACAATAGAGAACCCGGCAATAAATAGTGTTGTAGATAGGTCCTTTTCAATAACAAGAACCTTTTTCTCAATGGAGTCGTATATTTCGGTTTTTGTCTCATCAACCACATCATAATTATTGAGTGGATTAAATGTCTGTTTATAACGATGATAAAATGGTTGGAAACCATCAATTGATGGATTTAAAATGTCTTCGCCTACACCACTGTCTGCCATGATTTTTTGGGTTAACGCCTCTTCATCAATATTGATATTAGGATCAAGTGGATTTCTCGGTTTTTCGGATAGTTTTTCATTACTTAGACACAATCCTTCTGGCATTGCACTAAAACGTTTACAATCATCCGGAAAAGCAGTAATACTCAAATTATTGTAATCATCGTATGACATCTTTTTTGTTTCATTTTCTCCATTTGCCTTCTTTATTGTGACTTCTACAAGTGGTGCATTATATTCTCTAAAACCTTCTGTATTTATTTCTTTTACAAGTTCTTTGGTATTATAGAATAATCCACATTTCTTTTTATTTATTATTTTACTCCCAGTTTCATCTAATTCGCTACCACATTTATTTGTTTGAACATTAGGATTGTAATATTTACCACCATTCGTCTTTAATTTAGGGTTTCTGTATTTTTTTTCTATAATTTTATTGGATGCATCGGTTGAATCATATGGTGTAGAAGTATCGGTCAATTTACTTTGTAAATCAGTAATTTCTTTATACAATGAGGAAAAATCATTGCTAATATTATTTTTCCCCATTAATTCTTGATATTTTGAGATTGCGTCTGACATTATATATATTACAAAGATTTCTCTAATGGATCAAATTCCCTATAAATAGACAATGTCCTTGCGCTAGGATCTTTTGCGTCTAAAAATCGCGGCATCCAGAAATCGTCTATAATATGACCCTGACCACAATAGTATTTTTCAAATATTTCACGATAATATTTTTGTTCTATTGTTTGTGGATTATTAATAGAATACGATTTGGAATCAATATTGAGCGTCTTTATATGTTCCTCAATTATATTCTTAATATTGTCAACTTCATTACATACACCATCACTAAATGCCTCTTTGGAACGCCATAAAATATCATCTGGTAATATATTCATATTCTCATTGTTCTCAACAAATACAGTATTGTCAAATGCTGCGCGTAAAAGGAATTTCTCAACATATTTTCGCGTAGTAAATATATTTAATTCACCAGTATTATGTCGTATTTGTGGTGGTAATGATAAAATATATTGAGTAAATGCTCTATCTAAAAATGGAGTGCGCGCTTCTAACCCATTAGATGAAATAGATTTATCAGAACGCAACACATCATATTTGTGTATATTTGTTAAAAGACGTCTACATTCATTATCAAATTCCAAACAATCCGGCGCACAATTAACATACAAGTATCCACCAAATAACTCGTCTGAGCCATCACCATTGAAAATCACTTTTGCCTCACTATTTTGACTAATATACTTTGACACTAAATAATTCCCAATACTTGCTCTAACAGTTGTTGTATCATAACTTTCAATTGCGTATATTACTTCTGGTATCGCGTCTAAATATTCTTGTTTTGTGATAACTATATTAGTATGATTTGTATGTAAATAATCCGCAGCCTTTTGTGCACATATTAAATCAACCGAATTTTCAAATCCAATACAATATGTTTCAATTGTCTTATTTGGAAAATATGAACACACCAAAGCAGTGATCAAACTACTATCTAGTCCGCCGGATAATAAACAGGCAATTGGACGGTCACTAGTTGCGCAGCGTTTATATACAGCGGTTTGTAAATAATATTTAATATTTGCGAACACATCATTCATATAAGCATTATTGTGTAAATTATTATGTTTATTATATAGACCTGTAAATGCCTTATTGAAATATCTATGCTGATCAATGTTTATATTCCATTGAGGCGGCATTGTATTTGATAAATGATAACTATTGTAAGTACCAGGGGTGAAATGATGAATTTCTTGATCATGAATACACAAATCAATCAATGATTTCATTTCTGACGCAAACCCAATTACATTGGTATTTTCATTTGGTCGGATAAAATATAATGGACGAACACCATATGGATCGCGCGCCACAAATAATTTAGTCAATGAATCATGATTGTCTAATAATATAAATGAAAAAACACCATCAAGTAACTCCAATGTATATTGAATACCAAAACGTTTATAACAATGTAAAATCACTTCACAGTCAGAATCAGTATTAGGTTCAATGTTGAGAATTTCGTATATTTCTTTATAATTGTATATTTCGCCGTTACATATTAAACATAGATTATCCATATACATAGGTTGATTAGAATGAATATTTAATCCATTAATCGCAAGACGATGAAAACCAAATGTGAGATTATTGGAAAAGTTTTCTATAATACTATGGTCTGGACCGCGTTTTTCCCCCTTCATGAAACTTTCGTGGATTTTATCTTCTGTAATGACGGAATCATTATGATTTAATAATGCGAAAATTCCACACATAGTTAATATACTTGTTATTTTGTTTTTATGTTATTGTAATTTTATATTTATGTTATATATACAATTATGCAAAACAAATACATTATTATTATTACTATTATAATTATTATTATTAGTCTATTTACACCTTATAATATGAAAAACATATTGGAAGGTCTAGGGGGACCAACTCTTGATTCTATAAAGGTGGATGAAGGAGTTTCCGAAGTAGAATTACAAGATAAACTATCAAAGTTATATTCTAGTGTAAGAGAGCATGAAAGGCGTTTGGCATTACTTGATAATAGATATAGAAAACATGATATTCAACAAACAAATTACAATGAGGAAAATATTGCGAAAAATTCCGATAATTTATTGAGAAAAATTAAAAGACAAGATAGACAACTTTCCAAGATAACAAAGCCCAAACAGTATAATACGTATATACCAAGCACAACTTTGAATAGATTATTAGACAATTCATTAATATTGCCATATTACAAGGAATTAATTAAGTTGCATAAATATGTGGAAAAACCGTTAATGGGACCTCCTTCAACAGATCCAAAAGAACTGGGAGAGATAGAGGGAATTTATAATGCAAATGGAATGCCGGACAGCGCAAAAGCTGCTATGAAGGCAAAAGTAGAATATAAAACTGGTATTAAGAAACAGCCGGATAATACACCTAAGATTTCTATGATAGCAGTTAAAAATCTGGTTCAAGATGCGAAAATAAAATATATTGATGAAATCGTTTTATATCAAGAAACCGCATTGAAAGAATACGAAAATATCAATCAAAAATATATTGCGAATATGTATGGTGTCGCATAACTATATTATTGTAAATTATATTGTAAATAATATAATTGACAAATTCTAAAAATCGGCGTCCATGTTGAAAATATCACCTGTTTTGTCGCAATTCGTCAAAGCATATTCCGAATTAGTGCGTTCAAAGAAATTGGTCTTGGTTTCAACACTAATGAGTTCCATAAAGTCGAATGGATTCTGGGAATTGTAAATTTTATCATAACCTAATTGTATGCTTAAACGATCGGCAACAAACTCAATATATTGACACATTAATTTGGCGTTCATACCAATTAATCTACATGGTAATGCTTCTGTAATGAATTCCTTTTCTATCTCCGTGGCTTCTTTGATAATTTCCATTACACGCTTCTTGTTTACTTTCTTGTTTAATTTACTATATAATAATATTGCGAATTCAGTATGAAGTGCCTCATCACGAGAAATGAATTCATTGGATAATGTGAGTCCAGGCATGAGTCCTCGTTTTTTTATCCAATATATTGAGGCAAAACTGCTGCTGAAAAATATGCCCTCTACACACGCAAAAGCAATAAGTCTTGATGCAAATGTGCTTCTTTTATCGCCCATCCACTTTTGAGCCCACTGTGCCTTCTTACTGATACAAGGATAATTATCCAAAGATTTGAAAAGTTTATTTTTTTGTGTAGTGTCCTTGATGTACGTATCTATTAATATTGAATACATTTCTGAATGAATGGATTCCATTGCGGCCTGGAAACTATAAAAAGCCCGGGCCTCAGCAACTTGGACTTCTTGTCCGAAATTTACATTCAGATTTTCCATTACAATACCGTCAGATGCGGCAAAGAACGCGAGGATCATACTAATAAAATGCTTTTCATCATCGTTGAGACTTGCCCAGTCATTCAAATCTTTGGATAAATCAACTTCTTCTGGTCGCCAAAATGAATCTACCTGGCGTTTATATATTTGATATATATCATCGTATTTAATAGGAAACATGGTATAACGGTCGGCACTTTCTTGTAAAATGGGTTCATCAGTGTTAGTGGACATATTTTCACTAAAGTAATATATAGGGATAGAATTTCTTGTATTAAAATATTAATAAAGATTTAAGTGATTTTTTAAATATATTTACACTATATAATGCCAAAATCTACTATTGGTTCAATGATTAAAAAAGCGCAACTTGGGTTGAAAAAATCCAACTTTAAATTACTAAATAATAAATATTTATTGTATATTATTTTATTTATTTCAATAAGTGATTTATTATTGTTTTTAATGGCAGGCGACTTTGCGTTTGCAGTGATATTTATATTAATTGGTTTAATTACATCATTTTTCTCAAAAAATATGATTGTTATTCTTACTAGTGCCATGATATTTACCAATGTCTTAAAATTTGGTTCTAATATTCGCAAGGAAGGAATGACCGAAGAAAATACTTTTAAAAATGTTGATTTAGAAGGTTATTATGAACAATTAAGTGATAAAGAAAAAGAACAATTTACTAATATTATTGAAGGGAACGCAGAAAAACCTGATGATTTAACGAAAGAAGAATCAGATTTATTTGAGGGATTATTGGATGTTGCGTCCAAAACTGAAAATATGACAACCAAGGAAGGAGCAACAGGAGCTAAAAATAAAAAAGGTGATAAAAAAAAAGAAGGAGCTAAAAATAAAGAAGGAGCTAAAAATAAAAAGGAAACCATGAAACCAAAGAAACACACTGGTTTCAAAGAATATAATACAAGTACTATGCCCAAAAAAGAAGGATTGAGTGCTTTGGAAACACAAACAGAAGGTCTTATTGACTCACAAACACAGTTGATTGAAAATATGAATAAACTAGAACCTATGTTACAACAAGCAGAATCATTTATGCAAAACTTCCAGGGTTTAGATAAAAATTAAAATCTTTGAAATATAAACAATTTAAATGCTTCGCTAATATATAATGAAATATCTAACCCAAAAAACGAATATCATATTTATGGGTTATAGAATAATGACAATTATTCGTAAAAAACCTTATTTACAAGGGAAATAGATTTTTCTAATTTAATATTATATCTTATTATATTAGATTATTAGTTATTATGGCAGGTACACCAGCACCAATTAGTTTGGCATTAGGTGCCGCAAATCAAGCATTAACGGTGGCAAAATCGATAATGACAACAGGATTAACAACTGCTGGTATTATGGCAAACACTGCCGCATCCGCAAGCGCAGGTGCGGCTGCTTCAGGAACAACAATGATGACTTCTGGAATAGAACAAACACAAAGTGGTACTGAGTTTGTTGTTGGGGAAACTTCAAAAACCACAATTGCAGGAACAGCAGCAGGACAAGCACAAGTAAATGCTGGGGTAGCGCAAACAAGTCGTGCTATGACTTCTATTCAAAATTCACTGAAACAAACAATGATAGACCTAAAAGGCAAAATGCGGAATCAATTTGACAAAGTAAAACAAAATATGGGACTTTTGAAATTTTTAAGATATGGTATAATATTTGTGAGTGCCGTTTTTGGATATTTAGGTAAGGTTATTGCATGGTTATTTAAAACAGTAAAATGCTCTTTAACATGGTTTTCAAATTTCAGACAATGCTTCTTTTGGTATTTTTTGGAAATTATTGGACAAATTATTTATTTACCATTTAGATTTTTGATCTGGCTTTTAACTTATATGGGGATATATGATTTAGAATGTGTGGAACGCGATTTTTGGAGTGGAGTTAGTGACGTGGATTGTTTTATTTATAGTCTAGTGGATTTCCATTTGTTTCGTTATTCCGAAGAAGTAATGGAAAAATGTTATAGTTGTAACCCTGGACCTTTTCCACTGCCAAATTTAAATTTTGGAAGCGTAGAAGAATTTGTCGTAAGTGTAATAAAGGAAATGATTATACCTGTTCCTTTTTAAACCCTTGAATAATTACAATCCTTCCAAATCCATATTTATATGTCTATTATATATAAATATGCCAAAGAAATGCCCACCAGGAGTTTTTTGCATTGAAAATATGACCCTTTTTCTATTGTTTATATTTGGTGCGATTATATTGTATTTATTGTATTCCAATATTTCCATAAATAAACAAGTTGTAGTATCTAAACAAATCGTTCATGAACATGATCCTTTGCGCACTGTATCCACACGTCATGATATATTTAATGACCCATACGCACCACCTATTAAACATGATGCCTATTTTAGAGGTGACAGTGGCGATATTCGCGGTATTCCTGTTAATATTGAAACACGCAGAGTGAATTCCGCATATAATCAAATGGGGATATTAACAAGCAATAATGGGGATAATTTAATATTGCCTCTAATGGGACGTCTGCATATGAGCGGACGTGATAAATGGCAATATTATACGATATCTAACACGGGTTCTCTTAATACGAAGTTACCTGTGAAAGTAAATGGTAGAAGTTGTTCCAGTGAATATGGTTGCGACCCTATTATGAATGGTGATACTGTCTATGTTGAGGGCTATAAAGAGAACTTTAACGCAACCGTTTATGAAACAGGTAGTTTTCATTATTTACCATTTTGATTATATAGAATAATGTCTAATATAATATGTATAAAATAAATATATACTATATATGGATCTAAGCAAGGAATTGAAATTTAATTTGTATAATATTTTAGTCATACCTTTGGAAGAAACAATTGACGAGATTTCTTATTTATATAAAGGTAAATTAAATGAACCTAATGTAATGGTGATTGAAAATGGAGACATGACACCATTTGTTTGTGAGAAATTGATTGTTAAGAAAACGCAAAATCCGGAAATTGTCATATTATGTAAGAATATTGTGAATTATGAGAACCCAGTGTATTTGCATATACCATTAGTATATAATGGTTTTAGCGAACCTAATATTATTGATACCTTGTTGCGCACTTCAATGAAACAAGAATTGGAAATTAATTTGAATGAATTATTGGAAAATGACAATGTTACATATGGAAGTGATAAAAATGAGAACCATTATTATTTTCAAACGCCATTGTTGATACAAACCAAAATGAATCAACATATTATTGAAGGTTTGGCCAGTGAGAGTCATTTTGTTGAAGATCCCTCCCATAATAATACTACTAACAATACATTGAAAATGTTTACACATAATGAAGATGATAGTCTGGACGGAGGCCAATCAATCCATTTGTTAGGAAACCAAGAGATGATATGTACAGAACAGGGGGAGGATGAAGATGAAGAAAATGATTATGTACCGGATGAAAGTATGGAAAAGCATATATACACTGCGTTATCGTGTTCATTTGTTGGATGGTGTGGAATATGGTTTTATGGTCAGGAATGGTTTTATGGTCAGAAATGGTTTTTTTCTTTTGAGTTTATACAATATATTTACAACATGTTTTTAGAGAATTCAATAATTATTAGATTAGTGTTATTGGTAATCGGTTGCATTTTATTAGGATTCGGTGGTGGAAATAGTAAAGGAAGTAAGAAACAGAAAGATGGAGCTATAGCCGCTATGTTTTTTGCAGGATTATTTTTTGCGTTTGGTATTATGCCGATTCAAGAGAAGGCCTTGCCGATTCAAGAGAAGGCCTTGCCGATTAAAGAGAAGGCCTTGTCTGGCGATGGAGAATAAGGAGAAGAGGTAAAGGTAAATATTAAGAACACTGCTAATGATGTTGTTGGTGCCGTTCGTGCTGGTCCTGGTAAATTAAAGTCCATTGCTCAAAATATTGTTGCTGCTACGAAAAGAATAAGAATATAAATAATTTAATTATTGTAATAATAAGATAAAGCATATTATTTTATTATTATATTATGAACACTATAAATCCACATATTCAATGGACGAATACATTTTATGGACAAAGTCCTGGTGATTTAGAAAATAAAAATAATGGATTTGCAGGACGATTCTCAGGTTATGAACCTTCATTGAAACAACCTAGTGACAAAATACAAAGTGATTTACCTGTAATACTTATTGTAGGAGATTCAATAATTGGAAATTATTGTATATCATTCATACGCAATAAATTTAATAATATTGCAAACGTTAATTTTTTACAACAACCACATCATTGTAAAAATATTGATAGTTGGTTAAAAGATTGGAAATTAGAAGAATGGAATCATTATTATTGTATTTTCTGGTTTGATGGTATGCATGGTTTTCCACAAAGAGTTACCGAAGTAGAACATCAAGAACTTACACCAATACTTGCAAATAGAATTAAAAAGGTAATACCCAAAATTTTATGGTGTAATTGTACTCCAATACCAGATGATATGCCACAAAATCAATCAAATAGTATCAGAGGTCCAAACTCAAAAGAACAATTGGTAATAAATGAATCTGTAATCAATAGAAATAAATCTATTGAACTTGTAATGAAAAATTTGGAAATTCATTTGTTAGATATTTATACATTAATTAAACCTCTTCAAAATTTAATACAAAAAAAACAGGATTTACATTTTATACCCAAAGGAGAAATCTTGATAGGTGGTTATATAAGTAATAAACTATTAGAACTTTTCTTTTCATAACGAATATTTATACAGACGACTCAAATAAATATAGCAATACCAATAATATAAATGGTACATCTGCAATTAGGGGCTTAGATAGATTATTTACAAAGTATAACTAATCTATTAATTAACGTTCATAGCATTATGGACGTCTTCATTCACAGGTTTGAAGCTTGTCATCATGTAAGCAGCTTGTTTTCGTACTGGTGCCATTTTAGCAACAACACTTTCTTCTAATGTGGTTTCCTTTGGTGGATTCATTTGTTTCATATGTTGCTTCTTCTTAGATTCAGTATTTTCGTTAAATCTAACATGCTTAATTTTATGTGGACAACTACGACGCATAAGTTCATATGCAACAAAAATGCCTAAAATACCTAAAATAGGATGGCAATAATACAATAAATACAAAACACCGACAATCATCATCACCATACCAACAGGGTCATTAATATAAGGTGCTAATACACGTGGTGTTTCAACATTAAAAATCAAATACAAAATAAACAATATCAATAGTATTGCCTCCAATGGTTCAACATTTAGTTTCATCAAGTTTTTCATATTATACTTTATAAATAGAAATTATATTATAAATATATATGCCGCCTTCTATGAAAAAAAATAATACTAAAAGAAGAATTACTATGAAAAAACGACGAAATATGAGAACCATAGAAAAAATTGAAATGAAAAATAGTGGTCTGGAAACAAATATACCACCACAATACGATATTATGGATAGAAAACAAGATTTTACACGATTACTGGATGATTTGTCTTATGTTATGCGTAAAAACAGGGAATTCATGAGAAGTAAGGCCTATTACAATGCTAAAGAGACTATTATGAATCGCCCGAGTCCAGTGACATTGGAATCTTTGAAAGGAGTTCCTACCATAGGCAAAACAATATATGAAAAATTATCAAATTTTGATAAAAACAATGATGATGATGTGTTGATACAAAACCAGGATTTATTAAATAGAAAATATGCTATATCCGCATTTTTAGATGTATATGGCATTGGCGAAAAGAAGGCCGAGGAATTGTTTGAACAAAATATAATTACAATAGAACAATTGAGAACCCATCAACATTTACTAAATAACAAGCAGAAAATCGGACTCCAATATTATGAAGATATTCTGGAAAGAATTCCACGAAAAGAAATACAGAATTACGAAAAAATATTCCTGAAAATGTTTCCACAAAAAGAGAACCTGGAGATTGTAGGAAGTTATCGTCGCGGTGCGGAAACGTCGGGTGATATAGATGTCATTTTAACATGTAATAAAGAAGTGTTTGATAATTTCATAAATAGCTTGATTAAGAAGAATATTATAATAGAGGTTCTCTCCCGAGGTCCAAAAAAGTGTTTAGTGATAACAAAACTAAACAATAATTCTGTTGCAAGACGTGTGGATTTCTTGTGTACAAGTGAGGATGAATTCTACTTTGCTATATTATATTTCACTGGTTCTAAGGAATTTAATATTAAAATGAGAGAAGAAGCATTGAAAAGGGGGTATACTTTGAATGAATATGGGTTCTCAAAAATGGAGAATAAAAAGAAAGGCGATAAGTTAGAACGTGAATTTACAAGTGAAGAAAGCATCTTTGAATTTTTAGAAATGGATTATAAATCACCTAATATGAGAACCATTACATAAATATGACAAAAATCAAAATATAGACTATATATATATGCCGAAATCAAAAATAGGAGAGGATTGTTCAACAAATAAGGATTGTGTTAATGATAACTGTGTTGATAGAAAGTGTAAACGTAAAGAACGAACGCGCAAAAATAAACCTAAGAGCCCTAGTCCAGTAAAATCTAGTCCAGTAAAATCTAAAACACCTAGTCCACCAACAAAGAAGGTAAGATTTTCTTCTAAAAACGAAACACGTAAAATCCCACATCGCAATGACGATTCATTTTTTAACGATGAAGTTGAACCAGCACATAATAAAACAAAGAAAGTCTCGGCAAAAGAGTTTAAAGTTATTACTACACAAGACACTACACCAACCGAAAAAGTGGAAGTTGTTAAAAAGAAACCAAAAAAGAAAATTGTCATTCATACAACGGAAGACATCAAGGATCCTACTTGTAAAAAATTAACAAAAGTAGATAAAATAGAAGAATTCAAGAAAAAAGGTATGTCTGTTCTCCAAAAATGTTCAACCGAAGAACTAAAAGTTATGATTGAAGAAGCGAATAAAGCTTTTCATTGCACTGGTCACCCATTAATGAGTGATGCCGAATATGATATTTTATACGATTATTTAAAAACAAAAGATAACACAATAAGTGACACTGTTGGTGCACCAATAGTTAAAAACAAAGTGAAACTGCCATATGAAATGTGGTCAATGGATAAAATAAAACCAGACACAAACATAATAACAACATGGAAACAGAAATACAATGGACCTTATGTAATATCCTGTAAATTAGATGGCGTAAGTGGTCTGTATAGCACCGAGGGCAGTGAGCCTAAACTATATACACGCGGTGATGGTAAAGTAGGTCAAGATATTAGTCATATGATTCCATATTTACGATTACCAAAAACAAAAGGATTAGTAATGCGTGGCGAATTCATCATATTAGAAGACACATTTAAACGCGACTATAAAGATAAATTTTCTAATTCCCGAAATCTAGTAGCAGGTATTGTGAATAAAAAGAATACCAAAGACACATTACAAACCTACAAAGATATTGACTTTGTAGCATATGAACTAATAAAACATCCTGATCATGAAACTATTTTACCATCCCAACAAATGGAGTTATTATCTGCTATGGATTTAGAAGTCGTCAAATATGAAGTCCATGAAAATGTAGACAATGATATGCTATCAGAAATACTCAAAGATTGGAGAACAAACCATAAATATACTATTGATGGTATTATCGTTTGTGATGATAGAATTTATGAACGTACAAGCACTAATCCTAAACATGCCTTTGCTTTTAAAATGGTATTGAGTGACCAAGTAGCGGAAGCACACGTTGTAGATGTATTGTGGAGCCCATCCAAAGATGGATATTTGAAACCACGTGTAGAAATAACACCAGTGTATCTAGGTGGTGTAAAAATAACATATGCTACTGGATTCAATGCACAATTTATTGAGTCAAATAAAATCGGTATAGGCGCGATTATTACACTTGTAAGGTCGGGTGATGTAATCCCATATATACAATCTGTAAATGAACCCGCGTCAGAACCAAAAATGCCCAGTGAAACATATGTATGGAATAGCACACATGTAGATATTATGTTGGAAAATAAGGCGGATAATGAGACAGTATTGGAGAAGAATATTACTGGATTTTTCAAAGGGCTAGAAGTGGAAGCATTAGGGGCAGGAAACGTGAAAAAACTAATAAGCGGCGGGTTCAACTCTATTGAGAAGATTATGAAAATGAGTGTAGAGGATTTTTTGTCTATTGATGGATTCAAAAAGAAGATGGCGGAAAAAATCCACAACTCAATAAAGGAAAAAGTAGAAAATGCGACAATAGTAAAAATTGCTGCTCATTCCAACATATTTGGACGCGGATTCAGTGAAAAGAAGTTGGAAGTCATATTTACAGCACACAGTGATATATTGTCAAACCCTGTGTCAGTAGAAACATTGTCCAAAGTAAAACAAATAGAAAAGAAAACCGCACAGGCATTTTTGGATCATATTGATGAATTCAAAGAATTTTTGACAGCGACCAACCTTACTCATAAAATGAATGCATCAGAAACGGAAAAAATAGTATCAACAGACCATGTTTTGTATGATAAAAATATTGTATTTACTGGATTCAGAAATAAGGAACTAGAAGCCAAATTAAAAACCATTGGTGCAAAGGTAACAACGTCTATTAATAAAAAAACACACACATTATTAGTAAAATCTAAGGATGAAGAATCATCAAAAGTAGAAGAGGCCAAGAAACTATCCGTTGAAATCATGACAGCAGATGAATTTATAGCCAAATATGAGATAAATATGTAAAAATATAAATAGCATCATGATATAATATTAAAAAATTGAATATAATAATTTTTAATATTATATAATATACAACACATAATATGAATTATATTGGGAAAAAGGGATACACTCTATATAAAAACCAATATTCAGATGAAACTATAGAATCAATAAAAAAGGAATTGATGCTTAAACCGCAATTGCCTATGAAACAGTTCGGTAATGTTGGTAATACAGAGTTTCCTGTATATAGAGAAAATACGAGCAAATTATATATACCGCGTTTTTACGGAATAGATAAATTAGGAACGCCAGATAAAAGCGAATTAAGTATAGGAGAAAATATTGATTTGCCTTTTGCAAAAGAATTACGGCCCTATCAAGAGAATATTGTCAGCATATATATGAATCATGTAGATTCGGGTTCGGGTGGAGGAATATTAGAAGTTCCATGCGGACGCGGGAAATGTCTAGGAATAGACACACCCATTATTATGTATGATGGTTCCATTAAAATGGTCCAAGACATTGTTGTTGGAGATGTCATTATGGGAGATGATTCTACACCAAGAAATATATTGTCTTTGGCTCGTGGAAGAGAACAAATGTATAAAGTTATTCCAGACAAGGGGGAACCATATATTGTAAATGAGAGTCATATATTGTCATTGAAACATACATACACAAAAGATATCCATGATATATGTGTATTAGATTATCTTCAATTGAGATATCCTCATCACTATTTGGGATATAGAGTCAATGTAATGTTTAAAACGCCGCCCAAAAAAACATTGAGTATACCAATAAAAGAAAATATGGAATATGAAATTACTGTTGTGAAGACACAGGTGGATGATTATTATGGATTTACCATAGATGGAAATCGCAGATTCGTCTTGGGCGATTTTACGGTTACACATAATACAGTCATGGCATTAAAAATCATTTCAAATGTACAAAAGAAAACACTTATATTGGTTCATAAAGAGTTCTTGATGAATCAATGGATTGATCGTATAAAAGAGTTTACGCCTACGGCAAGAATCGGTCGTATTCAGGCACAAATATGCGATATAGAAGATAAAGATATTGTAATGGGAATGATACAGACCATGTATAATAAGGATTTTCCACAAGAGATATATGATACATTTGGGCTTACAGTAATAGATGAAGTGCATCGCATAGGAAGTGAAGAATTTTCAAAGACATTATTGAAAGTGGTAACACCATATATGTTGGGTATTAGTGCAACAGTGGAACGCAAAGATAAATTGACAAAACTATTATACATGTTTATTGGACCAAAAATATACTGCGAACAGCGTTCTAATGAACATGAAGTTTGTGTACGCTCTATATGTTATGAAACGAAAGACGAAGAATTCAATAACATGGAATATGATTTTCGCGGTAATGTAAAATATAGCACGATGATAAGTAAGCTTTGTGGATTTGGACCAAGGAGCGATTTCATTATAAATGCGATTAAAAATACAATCGCAGAAAACCCGGAATCACAAATGATGATTTTAGCACACAATAAAAATTTACTAAAATATCTACATGACGCGATCGTATATCAGGAGATTGCATCTGTTGGTTATTATATTGGTGGTATGAAACAAAGTGAATTAGATAAAACAGAATCCAAGCAAATAGTGATTGCTACATATGCAATGGCCGCCGAAGCATTGGATATAAAATCACTTAGTATTCTGCTTATGGCAACACCCAAGACCGATATAACTCAGTCAATAGGAAGAATTTTGCGAATGAAACACGAGAATCCATTAGTTATTGATATTGTGGATAGTCATGATTGTTTCCAGAACCAATTCAATACACGAAAACGGTTTTATAAAAAATCTGAATATATAATAAAACAAATAACATCTACTGAATATTTACAAGATTCTAATAATTTTATCACATTATTTGATCCAAAAAATCCTGTTAAAAAGGGTAAAGGTAGTGGTTGTTTGATAAATATTTCTCGGTTGAAAGATAAACCCAAATAACATAAAGATATATTAGTAATTAAAAATGAGACTATGATAGATACGTCTGCCTTTGTTATACATAAAACATTAAATCAAAATAGCAGTTCATATGTATATGGCGAAATTAGTAGTCAATCATTATTGTCTATTATGAACCAGTTTTCTTGTGATAATCGCAAGTTTCTGGATATAGGAAGCGGAATGGGTAATGTGTTGTTTGATTTATCTGTAATAGAAAACCTGCAATTATATGGCATTGAAATAGATCCAGGCCGTTATTATAATTCAATAATGACACAGGAATCACTAAATCAATACGTCATAGAAATAACGCTAGGTGATTATACAGAACTATATTTTGGTAATTATGATTTTTTATATTGCTGTAATTGTGTCTTTGAAGTAGAAGACAATGATAAATTATTTGATAAGATTATCAAAGAATTCAAAGGGCACTGTTTTTTATTTGCGTTTAATAAAAAAATGTTGCCTTATTATGTTAAGCATTTTGTAATTAATACAAGTTGGATAGAGAATACGCAATTATATTATTTTTATCTAAAATAATTTATTTCTTGAATGCACCGAATTCACCCTTCTTGGTGATGTATCCGGCATCAGTTAGAAAGTGATGGTTCTTCTTTCCGAGCTTGTGTTGTCTCTTAGACATGATTCTTCCCTTCTTCTTCATCAACATACGTCTGGTCAAGTTACCAGAAGTTTTCTTTGCGGTCTTGTTCCACACTTCACGTTTTGATCCAAAAGTCTTAGCAAATTCAGCCATTATATATATATGACAAATATATTATTTTGTATTATGAATAAATATAATACAAAATTATTGAATGAAATTATATTGTGTTGTATTTATTATTTCTTTTTGTTTTATTATTCTTGCTTTTGATTTGCTTTTTGGTTCTCACATAACCAAATTGTCCTTTTTTTGCTCCATATCCATGTTTTTCTAAACGTCTCTCTCTTGTTGCTGTCTCATGTTTATTTGCCGAAACAATACGTCCCCATTTATTCATTACTAGATCGTCTTTTGTCAAACCATGTTTCGTTTTATACGCAGTGCCGTTGTGTACTTGTTCTCTTGATCCAAATAGTTCTTTGTATATTTTATTTTTTATAGTATATGTTCCACTAATAGGATCCCTTACTGGTCGTTTCATTATATAATAGAAAAATATAAAAAAATGTTTGTGTTTTTGTGTTTTTTGTGTTTTTTCTTTTTTTATTTTTGGACAAGTTATATATTCAGTGACTCAAACATCTGATTCATTATTTCCACTTTTTTATCAGATGCGCCTTGAACATAACTGTCAAGTGTTTGTGACCTTCCATGAAAATCTACGTCTTCCATGAAGAACTTGAAAACGATCACTGTTTTCTGTTGTCCATAACGATAACAGCGCCCAATCGCCTGTGACTCCATACCAGGATTCCAAAATGGTGACACAAAATATATTTCATTCCTGGATTGTAGATTCAAACCCTCACATCCCATTTTAATTTGGATGATTAACACCATGGGGTCTCTCTCTAATAATAATGTCCGCTGTTGTTTGCTAAGAGAACCGTCGTAGATTTCACAATTAACGTGTGGCGCCAATAAATCATTCAAATACTTCATTTCCTCGCGAAACTGACAAAACACTAGCTTCTTATTACCGTTATTCCGACTAAGTATCTTGGAAGAAACTGCTCGGAGTTTTGAATTCATGATAACGGTTTCGCCACCGAGCTGTTTGTATAGCATTGTAGGACACACACACATTTGCTTTGCTCGTAAATAATATGGCAAATGAAATGTCCCGAATTTGTTAACTATGTTTGTGCTTTGTTTCTGAAACACCTCACAATCATTGGCGTTACCACCATTTGGGAATAATCTACTGTGAATACCCATACACAGCATCTTTTCTCGTTCATCCCATGGGACTCTGACGTTGGCTTTCATTAACATTGGCATATGTATGTTGGCGTCTTCTTTTGTGCGACGAATAATAATTTTTGAGAGCTCCTCTGGTTCAATAGATTTTGACTCTTGGATTTTCATTACGTCGCATAAATTGTAGAAGTCCGACTTCTTATTTTGGATCGGTGTTCCAGACAATAGCCACATGATATTGCATTGTAAATGTGAAACCGCCAAGTGGATTTGGCTCTTCTTATTTCGCATATTATGGGCTTCGTCAAACAAGACACGGTCAAAGTAGGCGGAAAACAAATATCCTCGTTTTTTGAAATCATAGACAACATTGCCATAGGTTGTAACGACTATATTGGCATTATTATTGATTTTTTTCTTAGATGCACCATAATATACAAAGCATGAGAGATTTGTATATTGCTTAAACGCAACAACCCATTGATGTAATATAGGCAATGGAACCACGACCAGAGTCTTTGGTTCATTTCTACAAGCAATGATTGATGTCATCAAAATGGTCTTACCTGTACCCATTTCGTCGGCTATGATACCACCATGATGGTATTGATAGTCTTCCTTTTCTTGTTCTCTATGAGAACACCATTGGAATCCTGACTCTTGATGTTCCTGGAATTTCAAGTTATTTGCTGTTATGAAATCAGAGTATTTCATTGATATTAGTAGTTTTATATATACACGTATTTAAGCATTTCTAGATTCAATTTTTTGAAATCTCGGTACATATTTCTTGTTGCTTACTTTTCTGTTGGTTTAACAAGATTTTCCACGACTTTTTCCACGACTTTTTCTTCAACCTTGTCAGCTACTTGTTCAACTTTCTCTTGTACTTCAGCTACCTTCTCTTCCACCTTGTCAGCTACTTGCTCTACCTTTGCTTCAACCTTGTCAGCTACTTGCTCTACCTTTGCTTCAACCTTGTCAGCTACTTGCTCTACCTTGTCTTGAACTTGTTCTGTAACACTAACTAAATTCGCGGATAAATCTTCCACAACATCAGCAGCACTGTCAATCAAATCTTCTAATTTCTCAGCAATATTATTAGATCCATCAAGCACTTGTTCTAATATATCACCTGCAAAATCAAGTAAATTATTACTACTAGGGTCATATTCACCTGGTTCTAATACAGTCATAGATATATTATATTTACCACAGCATACAAAAGATACCATTATATACTAACATAATATATTTTTATTTATTGATATTTTTTAAAAAAAGATATTAAACATAAATGAACACACATAATATGGCACATGAAGAAATGCAATATTTACAATTAATAAAGGATATTCTAGAAACAGGAACACATGAAGAAGGAAGAAATGGGAAAGTCATCACTAAATTCGGTTCTATGATGCGTTTTAATTTAAAAGACGGTACACTGCCATTATTAACCACGAAAAAAATGGCATATAAATCATGTTTTGAAGAATTGTTTTGGTTTATACGAGGTTCAACAGACAACGAAGAATTAAAAATGAAAAATGTGAAAATATGGAACGCAAATGCATCAAGAGAATTCCTAGATAGTCGTGGGCTTCATAAAAATAAAGAAGATGATCTTGGACCTATTTATGGATTCCAATGGCGGCATTTTAATGCGTCATATGATGGAAGATATCCAAATTACGAAAACAAGGGAATAGACCAATTACAACAAATTATCAAGGATTTGAAAAACCCTGAAACCCGTAACAGTCGCCGCCATATATTAACAGCATGGAATCCTTGTCAAATAAATCAAATGGCACTACCTCCCTGTCATGTAATGGCTCAATTCCATGTAAGAGAAAATAAATATTTGTCATGTGCTCTTTTCCAGAGGAGCGGAGACGTTGGTCTGGGCGTTCCCTTTAATATTGCGTCATATAGTCTTTTTACACATATTTTGGCTAAACACTGTGAATTATTGCCTGACGAATTCGTCCATTTTATTGGAAATACCCACATATATGAGAATCATGTAACACCATTACAGAGCCAATTACTGAGAAAACCGTTAGAATTTCCTAAAATAGAAATACCGAATAAACATGAGAATATTGATCACTATTGTTTAAATGACATACAATGGATAACCAAATATGAACACCACGATCCAATTAAAATGGAAATGGTGGCTTAGACGTGGAAAGTATGGGAAAATGCAAGTATCGAAAAATCAAAAAATTGAAAATCAAATCAAATATTTGTATATACATCATAAATCTCTTAAGTATTACTAAAACTAAGAATGGAAATTCAGGAAGGTGTTTACAAAAGTGACTTCACTATGAACTGCGCTTGTTGTAATAAAAATATTTACCGTGGTGAAGAAATTACGCGCACACTAGACTCAACCCACGGGATGTCTACGCGTAGTGGAAAATCAAGACCTCAATGGGTTCATTACATGTGTGTCCCAAATAATACTTCAACAGAATATTTTGAGATTATTGTAAATGATCTCAAGAGCTTTTATGGAAGTCGCATGACAGAGGAAGACGTGCGCGAGTCAGTACACAGTCATGGGTATTGGACACACGAGAAAAATTGAAAAATAAAATAGAAATATAGTTTAGATAGTACAACCAACCAACTATGGATTACGGTCATTTTGTTGATATAGAAGACTATGACTTCAATTCTACATACAATGTGGTATATGAAGAGCCAGGTAAATACACTCATATCGTAGATTCATCGTTTAATTATGTGACATCATATATCGCAAGTTATGTGGATGTGTTTTTGAACTTCATGTTATTTCAAGATATTGAGTGATTGTAGAGCGTAGAAATAGCTAGGTATATTTATTATAAACAAAACAAACCAATACTAACAAACAAAAAGAAACAAAACAACAAAAAATTGAAAAATATTTTTTTATTTTTATTTCCACCATAAAATTCTTCAAATATTATCAAAATGTCCATTGTTTATAAATTGGAAAATTTAACAACAGGTATTGTGGAAAAACGTCCATCGCAACATTGTAAAACCCCTTATGTTGCTGACGTGTCATTGGATGGAACTAGTGTTTTGGTCCACACTCCTGCGTTGGGGTGTTGTGGATTATGTGATAAAACGGCAAATATTCTTATGAGCCCATTGGAAAGTAAAAAAACCAAATGTGCTTATAGAGCGGAAATATCCGTTGTATATGAACCGAAGATTGGTCGCAATATATATATTGGAACCAATCCAAAATTAGCGGAAACATTGATATTTGAATGTATGAAACAAGACAAGTTACGATTCTTGAAAAATAGAAAGAGTTATAAACGCGAAGTCAATATAGAAAGTGCTGGTTCTAGGTTTGATTTTGCCGGACTAGATAAAGATGGCAAACCATATTTGATGGAAATAAAAAATGTCCCTTTGGCTGATTATGTAGATATGACAGCAAAGGATAAAAAGAAGCATGATATGAGTGTTTATGAAGACTATGAATATAATGAAAAAATATCGTATTTTCCAGATGGTTATCGGAAATTAGCAAAAGAGCCGATAAGTCCACGTGCGTTGAAACACATGAATGAATTGGCGAATATAGCGGAAAAATATAGTATTCGTTGTATAATGTGTTATGTTATACAACGAAGTGATGCGAAATATTTCCAACCGAGTGTTATAGATCCTCATTATAGAGAGGCATTTTATGAGGCGCGTAATAAAGGTGTAGAAATGTATGCATTACAATTTGAATGGAATGAAAATGGTGAAGCTATTTTGCACGATGAGTATATGGAGATTTTGTAGGTTCTTTTTGTAAATATTCTTCCCTCATTGTATCACATACACCACAATGATCTTCATTGGTCATATCTGCCTTTTTCAGAGCTTTTTCATTATTGTCATATATGTTCCAACGACCTAAATGTAATGTTCTTGATTTTGAGAAATCCAGTTTTGTTGGTATATTTCGTATGAATATATCAATGATTTTTTTCATGTGTGATATAATAGAGTGTGAATTATCTTTATTATAATTTATAAATTATAATAAGATTTATTAGTCTATTTTCTAGATGCATACAATACATTTGTGTCTAAATAATTGGGATTAAAGTGGATTATCTTCTATTAGTAATACTTGTTGGTGATCTGGATAATCTACTATAGATGATGCCGCAGGATTTGAACTATCTGTTCGTATACTGTCACCTATTACTGTAAAATCACCATACGTTCCATTAGTTGGTGTAAACGTATTTGTGCTGAAATCTGCATTACCATCAAATCTATAAAAGTATTTTTTCTCAGTAATTGTTGCACTATATAATGGAGTATTATCATCTTGTAGTTCAATTGTTAAACCTGGACCACTACGTCCGTCATAAGTATCTGTATAATTTGTGACAGCACTTCCGCTTCTAGTTGGATATAAAACAATTGTTTGTAATTCACTTAAACTATAAGATCTATCCAAAGTTATCAATATGTAGTCACTCAAAGAGCTATTGGAACCCGAGTATGCTCTATCCTGATGAGCCTGGGTTCTTAAAAATCGTTTATTATAGACATCGCCGGTATTGGTCCAGGACACCTCAAAGTTCTTGATTACATCATTGTTCGGTATTATATTTTGATCATTAACCCAACATTGTAATTCATGTAGAAAAATTTGGTTCGAACCTGAATAAGAATATGCTTGTGATACATGATCCTCCGCTGTATCAGTTCTGTATAATTTAATCTTGTTGAATGTATTTTGTATCTCAGGTTCAGGTTCAGGTTCAGGCTCGGGCTCAGGCTCAATTCTATTATCATACAAATCAGTGATTTCATTTGTCAATAAACCATAATCCAACCATGTTTTGAAATATGCCATGGAACCCTTAAACAGATTATTATTGGACAAATCGCAACCTAATAAGTTATATGTGAATGTGGTTTCCAGTGCAAATGGGTTTACATCTATGGAATCTACCAAACTATTGTCTATGTATAAATTCATGGTATTGTTGTAAATACGTCCTACAATATGACTGTATTCGGTAGTTGACAAAGCACTATTGGATGAAACATCGTATGTTGTGCTATTTTTTGTTAATGAGAGTATTGTTGTAGAACCAGTTGTGAGTTCAAGTTTATTTGAACTATCAATACCTAATGTCATGATATTATTTGTTGTTGTTCCTTGTGATAATACATACATCTCAAACCCGAAACCATTACCAATTGTTAAGTCACCGCCTACATTGATTGTATTTGCACCCAGATTGATGTAATTGGTGGAACCGTCAAAATCAATACCTTCTACATGTGAATCACTAGCAGTGAAATTAACAAGTGAAGCATCTACATTGCCAATACTATCGGTATTGTTAAGGCCGGTGGTTCTGAAATCCCAATAATGATTTAATTCTGAGGTGGCGTTTTCCTCAGGTTCTGGTTCAGGTTCAGGTTCAGGCTCAGGTTCAGGCTCAGGTTCTGGTTCAAATCTGTTATAATATAAATCACTTATTTCACTTGGTAATAAACTATAATCTAGCCAAGTTTTTAAATATGCTATTTTACCCTTAAATAAATTATTATTTGATAAATCACATCCTATATAATTCTTTGTGAAAAATGTATTCAATGCATATGGTGTCACTGCTACTGATCCTACTAGTGTATTATCTATGTATAAATTCATTGAATTGTCTGCTATGATACCAACAATATGTGAGAATTCTGTTATGGATAATGAAGATTTAGATGAAACATCATATGTTGTTTCTGAATTTGTTAATGATAATGTTGTATGTTCACCTGTTGTGAGTTCTAGTTTGTTTCTGTGATCGTTTCCTAAGGATAGAATTGTTTTTGTAGAAATAGAATGAATAGTGAATACACTCACTTGACCAGTATTCTGTGAATCTGTTTCTCCAATTGCTAAAATTTTTCCATCAGCTGATAAACTTAATGATTTTCCAAAAAAATTTCCATTACTATTACTAGCATCAATATCACCGACTAAAAGTCTCCATCCCACTGGTCCAAAATCACTTGATGATTGATCTGTCACTGCTGTTGTTTTGTTTGCATCATATTTATACACTCTTACATGACCTGTATTAGTCTCATTTCCTGGTGCACCAATCGCTAAAATTGTTCCATCTGATGATAAACTTGTTGTTCTTTCTCCCGCTGAATAATCACCACTTGCTTCACCATCTATATCACCGCCTAAACGTCTCCATCCTATTGGTCCAAAATCACTTGATGATTGATCTGTAACTGATGTTGTTTTGCTTGCATCATATTTATACACTCGTACATGACCTGTATTAGTATCATTTCCTTGTGCACCAATAGCTACAATTGTTCCATCTGATGATATACTTACTTCTCTTCCACTTTGATCTCCCGTCGCTTCACCATAAATATTATCACCTAACTGCACCCAACCAATTGGTGCATTTGATGTATTTGATGTATCACGTTGATATACATTAACATAACCTTTAGTATCAGTATTATACTTATATCCTCCAATAGCTACAATTGTTCCATCTGCACTTAATTTTGTTGTTATTCCATAATGATCGAAACTTGCTACACCATCGAAATCACCACCTTCTTGAATCCAAGATGAACCATTATATTTAAATACTCGTACATGCCCTGTCCATCCAGAGTGTGTAATCGAACCAATTGCTACAGTTGAACCGTCAGATGATAAACTTACACACCATCCACATTTATCGCTCTCAGCATGACCCACGATTTTATTACCAAGGGTTTTCCAAACCTCTGAATAATTGTCATCTCTTTCATATAATCTTACATAACCCTTACCACCTGAATGTTCTGTTGCTCCAATCGCTAAAATTGTTCCATCTGATGATAAACTTACTGAATATCCAAAACGCTCATTAGCAGCGTCACCAACTACATGTGTTGATGTCAATTCATTCCAAACATTATATGCATCTCTTTCATATATTTTCACAATACCTTTTTCTGAACTCCACTCATAGTCACCAATCGCAACTATTGAACCATCAGATGATAAACTTACTGAATTACTTTTGAGACCTTGAATTTCACTACCTAATAAATTCCACGAACTATCATCATTACTAATATTATAATTAGAGTTGAATTTCACATAAGTCTCAAAACTAAATCCATTATTTATACTTAAATCCCCACCTACATTGATACTATTTGATGATAAATCTATATAATTGGTTGAACCATCAAATGTTAATCCTGTTATGTCTGTATCTGCATTTGTTAAATTATTTAATGTTGCTACTATTCCTCCCTTAGAATCTGTTATTGTTGTTGTAAATTCTGATGAATTTCTTCTCAAATCCCAGAATCTTTCCAATTCGGTTGTGTCATTTTCCTCTGGCTCAGGTTCAGGTTCAGGTTCAGGCATTGGCTCAGGCTCAGGTTCGGGCTCAACATCTGCTTCTGGTTCAGGCTCTGGCTCTGGTTCTGGTTCTGGCTCTGGCTCTGGTTCTGGTTCTGGTTCTGTTTCTGGCTCTGGTTCAGGCTCTGGCTCTGGTTCTGGTTCTGGCTCTGGTTCAGGCTCAGGTTCTGGTTCAGGCTCAGGTTCTGGTTCAAATGTGGTACTTATACCATTATTATATACTACAATCGCATCAAAAGCAAATGTATAACCTGTATCAAACGCAACATCATAATTTTCTGTATAAATATCCAAAGATGAAGAAGTTGGATTTACCATAATTAATTCAACATATTTAATATCAGGAATGGCACCATTCACTTCACTTTCCTCTAACAATGTAACATATGTATTTTCAAGAAGCACAATAGATCCAATATTTTCCAATGAAAGGACATTATTGCTATTATCATAAGTCATATTAACACCATTGATTGTCTTTAATGTATTAAAACTTAAATCGCTTTCAAAATAAATCTTAAATATACTATCAATACCAGTAACTCCGTTTCTTGTATTGTATTGGAATGTATCCATTAGATCATCTACACTTGGCACATTTACAGTAATCATATTTGACTCGTTAACAACATCTATTGGTTTATTATTGAATACCTTAATATTATGTGAATAATAAACATTGTCTAATGCACTATCTGTGAATTTTGTTGTATATAGTAATATATCATCATATGTTGTATCTTTTAATTGGAATTCAATATGACTTATATATGATAATGCTGAACTTGGAACCAAGTTACTGGTATTGATGATGTTATGTGTAGTGGATGTGTCTGTATTAACGTCTAAAATTATTGTATTTAATTCTTCTAATGAAAGTTTATTTTGTGTATAATCATATGTGAGTTGTGTGCCATTTATGATTGGTAATGGAGTGATTAATATATTACTAATATCTTGTGTAAAGTAAATTTTAAAGAATCCATTAATACCGGATGTACCATTTATTGTGTCATATTTGAGGTCATTTGAAAGATTATCGCTGCCAGGAAGTACTATATCAATATTAGTGTCTGTTCTATAAAGACGGATATCTGAATCTAATGGATATCTAATTGGTTCAGGTTCAGGTTCTGGTTCAGGCATTGGCTCAGGTTCAGGTTCAGGCATTGGCTCAGGTTCAGGTTCAGGCATTGGTTCAGGCATTGGCTCTGGTTCAGGTTCAGGTTCTGGCATAGGCTCTGGCTCAGGTTCAGGTTCAGGCATTGGCTCTGGTTCAGGTTCAGGTTCTGG
>Ga0209632_10000753_pt1 | contig 33559 bp, 44 predicted proteins | sample COG_10_FD_184754 | JGI IMG/M metagenome (GOLD analysis project Ga0209632, IMG submission 184754) | Pelagic Microbial community sample from North Sea - COGITO 998_met_10 (SPAdes) (version 2) | ecosystem: Environmental > Aquatic > Marine > Neritic zone/Coastal water | place: Helgoland, sampling... | reverse complement strand
AGGGTGATGCGTTCTGTATACGTATAAAAGAAACTAAGATTTAATTTTATTTAACAAATTGTATACACAGAGTGGAGAAACGTGATCCATATTAACATCAAACTCCATTCCAGCAGCCTTAAGAGAATGCATAACCAGCTGAGCGCAATAAAATCTATCTAGCGTCGTCTCGCGTAGTGTGAACGGGAATAGCGACAAAATCGCTCTGGTATAATCGTATTTTTTGCCCACGTGTTTCAAGTAAAACATTGTCATCTTTTCGACTTGTTCAAGTTCCATGGATATAGGAACGACGTCATATACGGGAGGTCCAGGGGGTCTCAAATACGGCGTATCAATTAATTCTGATAAATACCTAACGGAAACCGTCTCCCCCCAATTTATAAAGAAGCACACTATTAGTTTCCCCGCGAAGTTTTTGATTCGTTTTTGAAGCTGTTCTAATTCTGCTGGTGCGTGCGCGATCTCCTTCGCTTCTTCCAAGTATTTTCTAAATTGTGCGGCGCTTGTATGGTAACTCACTTCAACATGGCAATACGTAGGTGGTATCCAGTTTATGGGGTTACTGTAAGGTCCGATCGGTTTCGCGAATGATAAGTCTACTTGCATAGTTTGCTATAATTTAAAATTGCATATATAAGTAAAAATATTATAATACAAATGCCTAGACGTCGTTTAAGCTCAGACGGTCTTCATTTATTCCGTCTTGCTTATCTTCCTCCTAAGCGAAATATTCGTAACATATTGAATTGTCTGTTTAGAACAGAGTACGATGATCGGTTGGACGATATGACAAAACAATGCTTGGCAGCCTCCAAACAATTGTATGCCTTCGAGAAGGACCCGCTGATGCGACCCACGATTAATAATCTTATTGACAATTCGATGTTCAACGTGATTTACTCGATACTCTTGCAAGATGGTCAGAATGCGACACGGTTCGAAATATTGCGTAATTACCGCTACTTTCTGGACGTTATGGATCAGTCGTATAAGGTGGGTGACCACAATACAGCGATTCTCCTTCGTGCTTCACTCCAGCACTTTTCTTTGAGTCAGTTGAATTTAAAACTTCGGAAAAAAGACAAACGTGTTTTGAATAAGTTGGGAGAAGAATATGGTACGTGGCGAAATAATTACAAGCAACATTTATATAAGGCGATGAAGGAATCGAAGACTACCATCATCCCGTCGTTAATGGTGATGAAGATGCACGTGGCTAGACATAGAGCCTATTCAACGATCGAACGCTGTGCTCTGAAGTTCACACCAAAGAAGATTGAATCTCGTATACAACAGTATGCACAGGTCCATGGAGAAAAGTCAAATACTTCGTTTCCCCTGTACGAAACGCCAGAGTCGAAACGATCCGAAGATCTTATCAGGATTGCTCGAGCGGCAGTATAACTATTGTAAAATGGGTAAGAAATGGATCCGGAAATCAGTCCAGAGGATTATATTTGCTGTCTATACGCCAATGCGGACGACGACCGACTGTGTGTAAGAGACCACTGTCTGTTTAACATGGGTTTGGATCAATCCTACTGGATATGTATGTTAGGTAGTATATTGACGTTTTTAATCATTTACTCCATAGCTTTATTAATATTTATAATTTAAACAATAAGACTTCTGTTTTTACTCTAACAGCTGTTGCATCTAATTCGTTTAAGACTTTATCCAAATCAAACACTCGATCGACGTCGATTTCTGAATACATGGGAGAGATACTCGTGTCCTGGAAAGCTTGTTTTGAACCATTAGGAAATTCTACTTGGTACGCGACAACTACTTTATCAGTTTTTTTATCTTTGTACCCTTTTAATTTTTTAACAATTTTTCCTTCATAATCATAGTCATCGATATTCACTATTACGCGTGTACCTTCTTGATAGTTATTTTCATCTATTTTTACATCTTCTGCTCTGTACAGGATGTCTCCTTTCTTTATGACATTGAACCGCACGCCTCCAAACCACCTTTCTAGCACTCTAAAACGTTTTTCATCGTAATACCAGCGCTCTTTTAAAACAATATACAATATAATTAGACGAATGGTTTCGATTAAAACGTCTCCAGGTATGTTATAAAATATTTCAGAGGAATACTTTCCTCCTGGTTTTGTGAATTGGACAAGTTGACGTTTGACATATTTCTCCAAGACTTGAGGGTTTGGTGATTCCCATAGATAGAATGGAGTGTCTATTTTATCACGGTTTAACTCCAGAGCTCGTCTACCCAAATCATAGTTTGTATACCCAACTTTAAACACGTTATCCTTCTCTCCTCTCGCAAGGTACAAAAATCCATGATATGGCTTTTCTTTTAGATATGGATACGCCGGACTACCAACATACATGGTACTTGTTGTGAAGTCATCTATAGACATATATTATTACATTGGTTAAATTTATACTATTTTTTCTGCAATTGACGCTTGTGTTCTCTCAAGGTCTTGAATAGTTGGTATCCACCACCGCCTGATAGGTCATCTACACTAAACACGGGAACACCGTCTCTGGTTGGAACTGGAGGTGCTTGTCTCTGTGGAACTGCCGGTGCTGGTCTAGGTGGAAGTACCGGTGCTGGTCTAGGTGGAACTTCCGGTGGTGCCTCTGATGGAGGTCGTATCGGTTCGCCGAATGTAACCGGTTTGCGCCGTTTGGATCCTCTGGGTTTAAAGGTAATGGTTTGACCGCTGGGACCACGTTGATTGGTCACTTGTTTGGGTTCCGGTTTTTCTGGTAATACCTTGCACGGTTCCCATTTCGGTTTGTATTTAATAAATGCGAGTACGACGAGGAAAATCATAAGTCCCACACCAATCCAAACTCCTGGAAAGACTGGTATATCCAAGGGTATAAATTCCCGCGTGTCTTCATCAAATGTTGATTGATTCGTTGTGTTCTCTAATCGTGATACATTTAACGATGCTGTATGTGTGGAATTTAAAATATATTTGTGACCTCGTAGAGATGGAGTCGGACTATATTCATACGGTGTTTCTGTTGTTGTTGTTGTTGGTAAGTTCGTGGTTGAAACGACCGTGGTTGCTTCCAATGCTGGTGCCTGTGTATCTGTTGTTACGCTTGTTGTGGTGGACCCGGTTTGATTACACCATATTAACGAATGTGTACCTTTGACCAAAATAACACGACAATTGGACTTGTATTTGCCACACGCTAACAAATCGTACCCCAAACCGGGCAAAATCGTCTCGCAACTCATTTTTTATAGCATTATTTTTATATATATAGTCCGTTTTTAATTTGAGTATAAATATACCAATGTGTATTTAAAATGTCGGTAATTAATATAGGACGTGGTTCGTCTAATTTTTACTGTAATTTAATTAAGGCTTATTTGCGAAATCACGAAAAAGTATCGGTTGTTGCTGGAGGACTTCGTATCAATTTAGGCGTGTGGGTCTGTTATTACATAAAAACCATGTTTCGCGTGAAAAAAATTAATGTACACTTTGTAGAGGATATACAAACGCACACTATTTTTTCCTTCGATGTGCACAGAGGATCTCCGGTGGCGCCGGTAGAAACATCCAAGCCGTGCGACAGTGTGCTCCGCATTCGACATTGTATGGACATGAAATACCTCAGAGAGGAATTGGACAAGGTTAATTCAATGGAAATAGTAGCCTCTGGAAGCCTGTGCTATCGTGCGATGTTCCTAACGACATTTGCGTACAAGAAGGGCTTTAGAAGATCCGATATAGATATACATTGGATGGGGAATAAAGTCGGTGTAAAAATTCCAGTATATAAGAGCATAAATAATTAAATAAAGATGCCATTCAAAACTCGCAGATGTGCATCATGTAGGCGTTCCTACGGTCGTTTGATATATGTGAACGGTAGACTAATGTGTGACGGGTGTTATTCGTGTCGATATCATGAAGATTTAAGTTTAATTCCATCCTACAAAGTATAGAATAACTGTTTAATATCCTTATAAAATGTACAACTAATATCCAAATCATGGTCCGTTCCCAATTCGTACAGTGCCTCGTAGCAATCGTCGTCATAAATATTTACAATAGTTTCTATTCCCGGTAGGTAGATGTTCCTCCATCGCTTCAGGGATTTCGCTTCGCTCAGAGGAATGTTTGCGATCAACTGCTTAAAGTTGTAAGACGCCACTATAAACTGGAACCGTATGTTTACTCGTTCGTGACTCAATAACGTACAGTATATAACTTTATCCTCGAACATGAAGTCGTTGATAACATTGAGATCGTTATCTTTACTGATGTAGAGACGTTTCATATTGATAAAGCGCTTCTATTTAAATATAACGTTTATAATATATATTAGTATATAAGTTTTCTTATATCAATTAAATATGTCCTGGACACCTACACGCTCTGCTAACGGATTGTATGAATTCAAACACAAGAATGGAATGAAACTCCTTCTCTATCCACGTGATGGGTTGAAGGTTACTACTGCTAACATAACATACCACGTCGGTTCACGAAACGAGGGGTTGGGCGTTCGCGGAGGCACTCATTATTTAGAACATGGCATGTTTAAAGGCTCCAAGAAGTTCAACAAAAAATTAAAGAACGGAATGTGGAAACTAGAAGAGCTAGGAGCTTACATGAATGCTACCACTTACAACGATCGAACCAATTACTTTTCATGTATTTCAAGCGACAAGCTGGTAGAAGTCGTGTCCCGTGAAGCAGACCGCATGATAGAGCCATTGTTGGATCCGCAAGAGCTAAAGAATGAAATGACGGTCGTGCGCAACGAGTTCGAACGAGGAGAAAACAACGACTTTGAGGTGTTGCAAAAGCGTGTCATGGCGACCGCATTCATGGCACATCCATACCATCACAGTACGATCGGATGGAAGTCTGAGATTGAAACCGTGTCCGCGGAGGCACTGCGTAAGTTTCACGACACGTTTTACCGTACGGACAATAGCACGTACACGTTTGTCGGCAATTTTGACATTGACAATGTGATGAACATGGTGGACGAATACTTTCCATCGGAGGCGCCAGAGGGCTCTATACCAGACATGTTGACCACCGAGCCGACTCAAATGGGTCAACGTAGAGTGGTAATGCGTCGTCCAACCAACTGTGCCCTTATGTGCATGTCGTTCAAAGCCACCAACGGTCTCCACCGTGATTCGATCGTCTTAAAGGTAATGGAAAAGATTATCTCCCATGGTCCCAATGCGCTTTCCGTCCCATTCAAACGAGACGAGACGCCGGTGCACGACATTATTGCAGAGTGGTCCAGGATGAAGGATCCGTATCTCTTCAGTATCTGGGGAACCGTGAATCGTTCGACCGAAGCTGCTCTTCAGACATGTGAAGAAGCCATTTTAAAGGTCACAAAAATGTTCCAGGGTGCCCTGGGCGATCGCTTAGAGAAGGCAAAGCATGTGATTCGAAACGAGTGGTCCAATGAGATGAGTGGTTCCCGTGGCATTGCGTCCACCATCAACGAAGCCATCGCCCGCGGGGATCCATTCGATGTCTTCAATCGGATCGAAGTGTTGGATTCTGTCACCGGGGATGATTTGAAACGCGTTGCGAGCAAGATATTCGACGTGCGTCAAAGTACCGTTGGTTGGCTCTTGCCTGGTGAAGTTCCAAAGGGTATTGAAACATCTGAATACCCGGCACTAAACACACAATGTTTTGATCTTAACGACTTGCCAGAATTTTCTGAAAAGACGGTGGAATTCAGCAACCATGAATGGACCAATTATGCTAGTGATAAAACGGACGTACGCATAAGTCTCCGGTGCGACGAGTGCTCCAATCCGGTGAAGCGCTATGCCTCACTGAACCTGCTGTCTCAGCTGATGACTCGTGGGTTTCAGTTGGAAGGCAAAGTGGTCGGAGAAAATCAACTGTTCGAATACCTCAGTGAAAAGAACATCCAACGACATGTTCATACTAGCGCGGACACTCTCCACGTTCAAGCCAGCATCCCAAACGATCCAAAACTGATTTCTTCGGCGGTAGGGCTGCTCCAGCGTGAGATCAACAGTCCGATCTTGAGTGAAAGCGTGTTCAATTACTTGAAGACGAAGTGGCGTTCGGAGCTGAATGGTTCCGATGGGGATGTCAACAAGATGGCAAAGATTGCGTTTGCACAAACGTTGTTTGGTGAAAAGGATCCGAATTACACGTACAGTGTCCGTGATATTATCGAGGCGGTAGACTCCGTATCGTACGACGATATCTCCTCGATGCATCGGGCGTTGACAAAGGACCCCACGCGCATGGTAACGGTCGTGTCTCCACTGGCTCCCAAGGGTCTTGGAGACCTGAAGGATTTTTCGCGCACGTACACGAACGTGATTAATAAACAAGCCAACAAGGATGTCAACATCGCCGGTAAGTCCTCAGTTGTGGTGAAGTATGGGCTGGTGGTGGAGTACAGCGATGCACTCAGTCTGGCAATAGCTTGTCTAGGAAATGGGTTCAGCGGCATGTTGATGCGCATTGTCCGCGACAAGTACGGATTGACGTACGGTATTAATAGTCGCCTGAAGCATGCGAAGGGATGTGCAATCTTTGAGATCACGGGTACGTTTGCTCCTTCTTTGTTGGCGGAGGGTATCAAACGAACCGAAGAAGTTATAATGGACTGGCTAGCCAACGATTTGACAGAAGAGCAGATCGATGTTCAACGCAACGAAAGTTTGGGATCACGCAATGTCCAATTCGATGCCCCGGGTGCATTGGCGAGTGCTATTCACATGAACAAGATCACGTATGGGAAAGAGGCTGGAGTGAAACGGTTGAACGATTACGATAGTATTCTTCGTAGCGTGACATACGACAGTGTGAACGAGGCAAAGAAACTTATCAAATTCGAAAATCTTTCGTTGATTAAAGTAGGTACACTATAAATATTATTTGATCTCTTACAAATGAGGTATGGGTCGTTTCTACTGACATTGATCGTGATGATCATGTTTTTGGCGAGTTTACAATACGAATGGATCGTTATGATCCTGGCTGCTTCCGTCGCAATTTACAAAATGATCGACAATGACTTTGGTCTATTTGCGTGCGCTGGTCTGTCCATATCTGTCATTATAGCAACCATCAACCAGCCCAAACTGGTCAACATAGCCATCGTCAACGCCAGTGTGTTGTGCGACTGTCTGTATTACACATACATGTACCGACAGGTGGATAAATCATGTCGAGAAGCGTTCGCGGAACAGTGTCGGAAGAATCTTCTGTTGGACTTATCGGTGGTCCTCGTCGGAGTTGGATACGTGGTACAAGCCTGGTGGTGGGGGGCGATAGGACTAGCACTGTGCGCTGTACTTGCATGGTATTCTATTCCCTTTAATTGTCATGGCTATGTTAAGCCACCCACGGTAGAGGAGCTTAAGGATGAGGAGTTTGGGCTAGAGGATTAATAAACTATAAATATAAAGTCTATGTTTTAAAACATGAATGAAGACGACGAGCCAACCTGGGTCAATCTTAAAATTCTAGCTAAATTACAACCCTTTGAGAAGCTGGGCACTCGTAGGTCACACTTTGAAATAAACCCGTCCAACACGATTCAAGAGATCATACATCGTTGGTGGACTGGCAGTAACCGAGAAAGCGATTTCAACAGGATAAAAGACTTGTACAAAGACGCGGAGAAAATTCTGGAGACGCAACCGGAGCGCATGAAAAAGCACCTGGAAGAGTCCATAAAAGGATTGCAAGCGCTCCAGAAAACCTACGAGAAAGACGTGACGATGAAGGCGCGCATCGACTGTTTGATAGATGACGTTAAAACTAATATTGCCTTATAAATATCGAATAAATCTTTAATCACATGTTAATTGCTTTCGCCGAGTACCTTTCGCACGCGTCCCCCTTTGTAACTTTGGGAATCCTTGTGTTGGCTCTTTTGCTGTTCGTGTGCAACTTTTTCATGTTCCTGTACATAGTTGACAACAACCGTCTACTTCGGCGAATCGAATCGAATCTAGTATAAACCTTTGTTAATTGTCAAATGAAATGGCTGAAGAGATAGTAGATAAAATGATAGCATTTGGCGAAACCCATCTTTTGGGTATTGGACGAGGTAGCTGGGGCGCTATAGAGACACATTGGAAAGCCGACAAGGGACCTCTATGGGCTCATGATGGTCTTTTAACAGAAAAAGATGTACCTAGGCTAAAGGAAGGTGGTATGGTTTGCGTAGGTTTGCTGTCCGTGCTTTTACGCCACGTTGGACAGCGATTACCCTTTCTGAACCCGTCTAATTTTCCAGAGTATGCAAAATACAACGATTGGAAGGACCCGGACCAAGACAGTAGCTGGCATTCGCCACACAACGAAGGTATTCAGTTTGGTTACGGTGGTTCGGACGAATGGATGTACATTTACCATTACGTAAAGCACACCATGAAACGATTCGATGTCGATGGGAAGTATCCTAGAGGCACATTGCTATTCAGGGTTTTCAGTCCGTACGACGGTGGTCACGTAGCTATTCTAAGAGAGTCGTCTTACCAGAAAGCACTCCTGGATTGCACAGTGTTGCATACGGCTGGAGACCAAGCCGGCGAAAACAAAGTAACAAAGCACGAAACAGTTCGGAGGCAACATGAAATGTATTCACGTGGGAAAACATGGGCGTGGGATACAGACAAAGAGTTTGTCGTAGATTTTGGAGGAACACCGTACTATACACATGTGTTGTTACCAGAAGATTACCTAGATGTAATAGACGAGGGAAGCAAGAAGTCTATGAATGTTAATGGCGGTAGAGATAAAATGTTTAAATTCTAAAAGTATTTGTATTCACCACTTAAAAGACCTGTACTCATGTCTCCACCTGTATTCCTATGTACATCCGTGTCCCTGGTCAATATCCCCCACATTCTCTGAACGTCCATTGTGGTGCACGTTTTGGTTGGAAACACGCCCCCATATCGCAAGGTACTTCCTATAATCACCATGTGATCCTTGGGAGACTTACCGTTGTACACCGCGTCGATGTCCGCTCCCAAACGCACCAACATATCGACCAGTTCGAAATCTAGGTTTTGCAACGCCATGGAAAGCGGTGGCAAGCTCTCTACGTTTGGAAAGTAGTTCAGATGGTATTCTTTAGGTGTGCACATCGTAAAGACCCAATGCTTCGGCAAGGGAGGCGACAGGGATATCAATAATTTAATCATTCGCTTATCCCGTTGCTGTATAGCGTAATGTATCGGTCCATAGCCAGATTTGTCGTAATCGTACATTGCAAACCGTAGAGGGCGGATATAATCGTAGCGATGGTGCAACACTGCTACCAATAGTGGAGTCCTCAACATCTGATTAGGGTATTGCGTATTCAACACTTGTAGTATTTTCTTCATATAATAGCTACTACTAAGGGATGCGGCGTAGTGTAAGGGCGTATCACCCTGTGCGTCGTATACATTGAATGTTACGTTTGCGATGAGGTAGTCGAAAAGGACCTTATGTCTTCCACGCACGGCATAGCATTGAATAGGTATTTTATTCTCTCCTATTGTAGTATTCTGTTGTATGAGGTCCTTACCGGGGTCCTTTAAGTGTAAGTCCTTTGCGTCGATGTTGTACGAAACATTCCCCATTGTATAATATAAATAAAGAATTATATATATAATTAAATCTGTAAACCACATCATAAACCACATAAATCATAAATCATAAAACACAATGACTCGCAAGAAATATTCACGTGATACATACAACGACAAGTTCTACGAATCTACGGATTCTAGTTCAGAAGAAGAAACTGTACCGTTGACGGACGAACAGATTTTTCGGGTCCTGGAGCAATTCCTCCCCCGTCTCAATTCCCAATGGGTGGACAAATGGGTCACATCGAACGATCTATTCGGTTACATTTACGTAGAGAAAACATGTGGCGACTACAGTCAGTACACTACCGACGATGCACTGATTGAAGACCTGTACGAGTGGGCGTGCGACCTATCGGAACGTCTCGGGACGGACGACGATTCGGTGGACCGGATGGTATACAACATGGCGAAGACACAGGCGACCTACTTACATACCTCCTACTCCGTTGACTCCGTTGACTCCGTTAGCAACACTGGCGGTAGGTTGAGTCTGATCGCGTTAAAGCAGCGTGGATTGTGGTCATAATTGTAAAGGTTTAGATAACTTATATAACCGTTGAAACTCTTGTAAAAAGGTCATTGCGACCGCTCTATTCTCTATTATCATCAGATTCTCTATGTTGTTCGTCGCGCTCTCCGTCAGATTGAACGATCCCGTGCTTACCCATATCGGAGCCTGTGATTCGTCCATGCCTACGAGGAACTTGTGGTGCATCAAAGAGGCGGACCTTCCTCGTCCACATCCCAGTAGACGTATCGTTGGAATGCCGTCGTGCTTTGGTAGACTTTTATATTTTGCCTTTGAACTCTTTGTCCGTGCGACCTTATCCCTAGTACATATAATAGAGACCCCCCTCAGAGTAGACAATGCGCGAATAATTTTTGTATTGGTAAACCACGCGGCACAACCCATCACAAACTTCGTATCCGCACGTTTAATGCGTCCGATAAGTAGGTTTTGAATCGTTTCGGTGTCAAACGCAATGCGCATGTCTGTGTCTTCTTTTATGCACACAGTTCGTTTCCGGGTATGAGATAATAGTTTATTTAGATTGGATTTAGTCATATAGATAATTATATACATATATTTATACGGGAAATAATTGCTCGTTGTCCCATTGGTCCCTATGTTCCATGATATAATCCAAATACCCCTCATTGGTAAGTTTGAGACCGGATGGGACACGTGTTGTCACCCCCAACAATTGATCTTCTTGACGGAAGAGTGCGAACAACGTCACCTCTTCAACTTCGGTGTCCCAGTGTCCCAATTTGTATTTCGTGTGACATTGTACAATTGTTCTGTCAAGTTTTTTATCATCCATGTACAGTTTCGCATTCCACCATTTTTCAGAGTTTATAGAACGGAATAAACGCGAGGGTTGTAGAGTCATTTTGGTATAAACACGAATAACATATATAGTTTACAGTTTTAAACTTTTTAAATTTGAGCTTTCGGGTAAGCTCACTCCGGTTCCGCCTCCGGTGCCTCCGGTGCCTCCGGTGCCTCCGGTGCCTCCGGCATGTATAAGGACCTTTGCCATACTGACATGTCCACGTGTCAACGCCAGCTTCAATGGTGTGTTGCCGTATATATCCTGTGTGTTTACATAGGACCCTAATTTTATCAGGTACTTTGCTGCTCGGATGGCGTTGTACTTGGCGGCGTAGTGTAACGCTGTCATTTCCTTCTTCCCTGGTCGATCGATCGCTTTAAAGTATTTGTATACCTCTCTCATGCAATTTACCCGGTTCAACCCCGCTGCCAATTGAAATGCCTCGCACGCGTCTTGTGTTTTTAGGTGTCTGTTCTTCAGAAGTTTACGGACGTGATCGCCGCTATCTAGATGATCTGCTTTAATAAGTTTTAATAGTTCCATATACTTATATTTAATTCATATTTATACTTATGTGTCCTTCCTTCGTTTCTTTGGACGGTTCAACTTGAACTTTTCTCCCTTGTTTGAATACACCTCGCGGTAACTATCCAAAATCGACGGGTCCTCTAAGAATTCCTCCAAGTTCTTTTCCGTAAAGGAACACCGTTCGACTTCTTCCCGTTCAAATGTAAACCCGCCCACGGACACGGACGTCAGGTCGTTTTCGACCATGTGCTTCTTAATAATGTCAATGTTTGCTTTTTGTTCTTTGCGAAGTTGTTTGACAACGTTGTTTTGTTCTTGAATTTCCGGTGCAAGTTTGAGGAAATCGTCGCATGCTTTTCGGTAGACAAAGTTAGAGACAGTAGACATTTATTTTAGATATACATGTATTTATACTGTGAATTTAAAATACCGTTTATTTTCTATCTCGAGACTCTCCTTTACATGAAATGTACTTATTTCTGGTTCAATAGTCCTTCGTTTTGGTATCCATGTACCATACCAACCAAAGATCCATGGGAAAACTATGGGAATGTCGAACTTTTTAGCAATGAACATTCGCTCCTTCAAACATGGGATACGTATCGTATCGTAGTATTTGGTCCGGTTCACCACCCTTAAAATAGGCACATTCGCTTGCTTTGCACACGATAAGAAGCCGAAACGCTTCGTATAATGACTATCGCTCACTATTTCCGGTACACCGCCCGGTAACAAAACAACGGATTTGGTCTTTAGAGCGACCAGGATGTCGTCGTACGTGGCGGGAATGGCGCCCAGATGCTTTGCTATCCAACCAATTATGGGCACAGAGAAGAGGACAGGCGTTACAGCTACGTAGGTATCGTTTCTGAAGTGTATTCCGAACAGTGCGGTGGTGCATATCATGCCATGAGGGTGACAACATATTAAGTGTCTTTCTTTGGGAACTGGAACATTTATCTTTCCGAACCATGAATGGAACGGGGCGTTGGAGAGGATGTCCCGGATGGATGAACGGGGAACATGACCTACGCAATAGTACAGGTAAGCCGTAATCAACAGGTACAACGGGAAGGTCGTGACAAAGAACGGCACGGACAGCAGCAGACCAATGACACTGATTGGTAGCAAGAATATCCACAGGAAGAGTCCAAACGCCCATAGATAGAGGTAAAGCAGCGCCAACATATATATTAAACATGTTATATATATATAGTATAAAAGGTAGACACACACTGGTATATGCACTGCTGCATAGTCACATGTAAAATACCCATAGACATGCCTGTTATGATCGGTAAGCGTATATTACGCGCGTACATCATGCCTGTGCTAGAAGAATTCGGTTACATTCAACCGGAACCAGATATCCAAAAACACATGAATGACCGTGTTGGTCCAGTAGAAGAAACGAAAGATCTATGCATGGCATTTTACGTAACAGACGAAGAAGCTGTGAAAACCGCGTGCATTAGAGCCGAATGGAAGCCACGGGAATGCACGCCGTTGGACAAGACGGAGCGTCGAGCGTTGCGAAAAATGTCTAGAAAGCGTCAACGTACTAACGACAATTGCCCTATATGTTTGGAAGAGTGTACCAAACCCACCACTGTAATCTGCGATCACACGTTTTGTTACGACTGTATAAAGCATTGGATGGGAATAAAACGCAACTGTCCAGTGTGCGACACGGAAATCAGCGTTGAAAAGTCCGCGCGCAGGAAACGAGTGAAGAGACCCGGTAGAAGTCTTTGACCTGGATGATTTCAAGAATTTTTTCATACGAGAACCCCATGTATATTTCCTTGTTTACCACCAACATTGCACAAATGACGTGCATCAGGTTCTCGAATAGATCCCCATGGAAGATGTAGTCCCACAGCGTTACCGTGTCGGACAAATCAAACCAATTGGCGAACAACGACGGTCCAGACTTAATAAGGAGCAACTGTATATATTCGCTGTTCCGGAGACGCGTTGCCAAGCCTATATGGTCGCTCAGCAGTTTGATTCTGATGATAGAGGAAGCCGTGGTCAAATACGACCGGATGTTTACATCTATTTTGCTTCGTGGGTAGAGTGGACGTAGAAAGTGCATGATCGTATGTAGGCTAAAGAATGTGTCCACTGCCGCGTGCTCCGGACAATCGTTGTAATAGACATGATACAGCGGAAAGACAATGAAACACATGCCCTGAGCATATCCCATGCTAGGGTTTTGTTCGGCGTAGCACGATAGAATGAGCTTAATTTTGTCGTGATGGTCGTTGAACCACGTGTCCTGTGGGAACGTTCGTACCAAATCGTCGTCAATTACTTTAAGTTCACGGATATAATCTGGTGCGACCAGCTCACTATTGCGAAGCTTTGTTAAGAGTTTTCGATCGCCTATCAATCGCCTTCTCCATGTAACTGCTCGCATTATACAATTGTACATAAAATATTTATACTTTAATTTAAAAAGATAAAGTATATAAGTATTGTCTCCGTGTGATAAATGGACATAATTGCTAAAATTGTATCGAAACCTATGCTAAACTTAGCTCTATCCGCGACCTTGTGTGTACTTTTATTGATTCATTACATTGACAATGACGTAGGACAGTTGAACGTAGACCAATTTGCTTCTGGAATTGGAGGCATCTGTGCCGGGCTTCACGCGGTTCATGCCCTTTTCCTATCGTACTTTGTTCTATTTTCAAAGCCTAGGGAGCAGTCCGACCTTGAAATTGTACTTCGAAATCTTCTGAGTACCCTTCTTGTCCTGTTGACAGCGATGTCCCTTGGACTTAAAATTCGACCAGGGAAAGACCTCGGCTTGACGCTTGCCATTGTACTTCTGGCAGGTGCTTTGCGTGTAGCAGACGTATTCGATGATTTGGGCGGACTGGAAGATGTCCTTGCGGTCCAGTGCGACGAACCAGGCGAACGAACTTCCAAAAATGGAGCCAGATTCAACCGACTTATTCTGGCAAACTCGTGCTACGCTTTTGGCGCCTTTGGAGCTGTTATTCAAGCTCTAAGTGAAATGGACGGTAAAGCAGGCAAACGTAACGACGAAAATCTGAGAATTCAGCATGCGGCTTTGAGCCTGCTAGTCATCCATGCCGGGCTGAAGCTAGTGACGTTCTTGTTGGACAAGATATTTAGCCTCAAAAATTTGGTAGCGCGTGTCTTTTTGGACGGATGTGATCCTTCCAGTATTGAATTGGCATCGTTGAACCAGCTCCCTCTGGTACTTAACTTGGTTTCGTCCAGTATCCTGATTTTATCGGGCATGCAACTAGGAGAGACCGTAGACGACGGGCGTGCAATCAATGCCATCTCGTTCGGTGTAATTCTTTACTTCTTTGGTTTGGTTATTGGACGTAACATCATTTAATCGTAATACGTATTTCGGTCGTATATCGAATAGCATGGCTGGGCAGACTCTAGTACAGTCCAGAACCACAGGATGGTACAAAATACCACGAACGAGTACATAGTATACATATGATTTATTAATATACATAACATTACCCACCGTAATACTTCTACAAAAATATTTCGTACTGTTTTCATAGGACATCTGAATTGCATTCCACAATTAGCAAACATAGTCGATACACCAGCACATACAAATAGCACTACAACAGAGAGCCTTTGCTGTACCGGTAGGTCCAACAGTATGGACCCTCCTAAGGACCCTATGCCCAAAAAGAGAAATACCGCTATGGACCAAAACCAGGTTATCATAAAAGTTGGTGACAATATAAAATTGGTTTATTTATATAACGTGATTTATATCTCAAGATGAAGTACCGTTTTCAACACATAGACTCACAAAAAGTTGGTAAGAACCAAATCGTCCTGTTTGGACGCACCCTTGAAGGAAAAAGCATCGCGGTTCGAATTTTCGGTTTTAAACCTTCATTGTGTGTAAGGACCGGGGATAAGACCATTATACACCGTCTCAACGTCGGAGTCGGGGAGGCACGATGCAGTAGGAACAACCATTTCGCGGGTAGTCAACGACAGCAAAAAGATGCGAATCATAAACAAGGTATCACCGGTAAAATGATTCACGGGCAGGACATATGCGACTTTGACGAAAGCGGACCAGCGCGATTTGTCCAAATATTTGCAAAGGATACGTCGCAGTTATACCTTATTAAAGATATACTGACCACGGGGTCTTACGAGATGTACGACAAAATAGATGAAAAAATTAAGCAGCAGTACCTCTTTCCAGACAAACGGACGTTTACACTGTACAACGATCAGGTCGATTACCCACTCCAGTACCTCATTCATAAGAATATCTATTCGTGTTCATGGATGGAAATCGAAGGCGATAAAGCAGACAATAAAATTACATCGTGTGATATTGAGATCAAAGGAGACCAGCGAACCCATCGTCAGATTGAATGCAACGACGTAGCACCGTGGAAAATATTATGTTACGACATTGAGTCGGTACCACATCCTAGAGGCAACGGAAAATTCAACTTCCCAGAGGCGTCAGAGGATCCTGTCTGTACCATAGGCGCGACACTCCAGTGTAGAGATACCATTGAAAAATACGTATGGATTTTAAACCCTGAGGCGTCTCAGACGTCTATCGAGACATTACCAGCACTGGAAACACCAACGGATGAATACACTACTGAAGACATTGTAGTGTACCACTTTGACGATGAACTGACCATGTTAAAGTCGTTCAATTCGTTCATAGTCGAACAAGACATTGACATACTTGAAGGGTACAATACAGCGTGGTTCGATCACCCTTATCTGTTTAACAGGTACCATAAATTGATTGATTTTAAACCAAATAGAAATAGCAGACCATGGGATCCACAGGGATATCCAACCTGGGGGCGTCTACTCAATACAGAATCAAAGATCAAAGAAACCGTGTTCCAGAGCAACCAAGCAGGTAAAAACGTTACCAAACGTCTGTACATTCCCGGACGAATCGACCACGACGGGTATCAAGTCATGAAAAAGAACCATAACTTAAGTTCCTATAAATTGGACGAAGTTGCGAAACAGTTTTTAGGTACAGCGAAATACCCAATGGACTACAATGAAATTCATCCGAAATTTCATACGCGTGAAGGCAGAATCGAGTTGGCACAATACTGTGTTAAAGACGCATGGTTAACACGTCGAATCATGGATAAACTGAACAAGTTGTTTGTATCGTTTCAGTTGTCATGTGTTACCGGTATATCATTAAACGATGTTCTCAATAGAGGTCAAGGCATACGAACGATATCTCTCATGTTACGGTACTGTAAGAAGCGAGATCCACCGTACTTTATCCCAAGACGTGAAAAAACCCAAAAATATAGACGTATCAATCAGTTAAACGTTGAAAAAAACCAATTATGTGGCAGTAAAGTCATTCGGGAAGAAATCTCACAAGGGTTTAAAGGGGCAGTCGTTCTTGAACCAAAACCAAAATTTTACAAAGAAGCAATCGCGACATTGGATTTCGCATCTTTATATCCTTCCATCATGATTTGTTTGAACATGTCCTACGAAACAATCATATCACGCGAAAAGATGTTACGAATGGACTGGAAAGAAGACAAGGATGTTCGAACAGTCCCCGACTACAGTTGGAAAGACGGGCGCATGCAAACCAACATAAATTACGATGACAATGTTATCTTTGCAACCAAAGAAACGCGGCAAGGCATTCTACCCGAAATTCTAGAGTCTTTATGGGACGAGCGGAAACGCGTAAAAAAAGAAATGAAACAATTTCATCCGGACACGGTTCAATATAAGATCGCGAATGGACGTCAATTGGGTCTGAAGGTTTGTATGAACTCTATTTACGGGTTTACCGGAGCAACTGTTGGCATGTTACCGGACAAACGCATAGCGGAATCCGTCACCAAATATGGTCGAGGATTGACATTGAAAACACAGGATCTAATTGAGAACCATCCAGTATGGGGTAAAGAACACGGTGTCCGTTGTATATACGGGGAGTAAGTATTTTTTTTTCTTCTTCGACATGAAACATTCACTAACCAATTTTAAAGTACCGATTCGGTCTTCTGTCACCTCCCCCGGTCCTTGTGCGATGGTCCGACCCCGGAGGCGACCGTGAAACGAGCAGAGGAGATAGGCGTAGAAATGGGTGAATACGTTGATTCTCATTTTCTAAGACCCGTCGAACTGGAATTTGAAAAGGTGTATCTACCATTTATGTTATTAAAAAAGAAACGTTACTGTGGGAAAAAATTTGAAGAGGGACATGTTAAGATCGATATGAAAGGTGTTGAGTGTGTTAGGCGTGATTTTTGTCCTCTATTGGTGAAAACACAGAAGGAGATGTTGACGGTTCTAATGAATACGATGGACATAGAAAAAGCATGTAACGTGGTTTCCAAAGCGATGCAAGATTTGGCAATGAACAAGATACCATTGGAGTTATTAACTATGTCAAAGAAATTGTCCAGGTCACCAGAAGAGTACAAAGCGAAAGCGGCGCACGTGAATCTGGCAATGCGGATAAACAAAGAACGCGGAGAACAGCATGGATTTGTTGCGGGTGACAGAGTACCGTATGTGATTGCATGTGGAACGTCTCATAAAATGTCAGAGAATGCGGTCTTACCGGAGGAAATTACTTCGGGGAAATTTGTTGTAGATAGAGAATACTATAGAGAAAAACAAATGATCCCACCGATGACACGCATTTTGGAGAAGTTGTGTGACAATCCAAAAACACTGTTCCTTTGCAAACAGATATGCAACCCACAAACAACTGGCATCTTTAAATCATGGGTGACGAAACGTAAGAAGGTGGAATCGGACGTGGAACACAAATCTGTAAAGAAGAAGAAAAAACAAGTAACTTTATTCACATTTTTTTAAAATTTAAAACTTTTACGAAACACTCTAGTACCCTGGGACGTTCTCCTACGCCGTTCCTGAAGTCTAAGCTTATCTGCTCGTATCTTAATCACGTGAGCGAATTCTTTTTCGTCGGCGTTCCGGATGAATAGTGTATCTCCGGATTCGATACTTACAGCTTTAAAGCCAAAAAAGTTATCTTTGGCTTTAATCAGATATATTTCTTCGCTTTGGAACATGTAATAGTTTCCCACCTGGAGTTTCACGTCCTCCATAGTGTCTAAATAGACGTACATCGGGGCTTCGATCTTTACAACAGCGTACATCTCCTTCGACCACATCATTGGTTTCTGCTTGATCATGATATTCACCTCGTCGTTGACTTTTATTTCCATTCGAGATGTGCCCAAACTAGTATAGTTTTCGTAGTAAGCTTTGGGGTTTATCCTAGAGCGTTTCATATGTTCAGTAGATACAATATATTTATAATCAATAATACTTATTATTTTCGTCGAGTAAATATTTTGGTAAGTTCTTCGCGATTCTATGGTTTGTTTTGTCATAGTACATGTAGATGATCGATATCTTTTCCTTCGGTGGAGAGGTCTTCACACGTTCTAAGATCTCTACCAGGTGGTTCAAACGATCTTTGAAGACCGCCGTACGACCCAATTCACTGTCCGGATTTAATCGTACGACCACATAGTGTTCCGGTACATTGGTTTTAAACTCGTCGTATATGTCCGAAATACGTTTTTCGTCACAGTCGTATGATCCATTCTTCCATAAGTGCTGATGCTCGTCTAGTTCAAAATGTATATGACACTTGAGGTGGGGGTCCAACCACATCGCGTCTGGTCTATAACGTAGACACATGTCTCCCTGAACACGGATATCATGCTCCATATGATATGGAAATTTGTTTTTTAATGCTTTGATGTATTTGAGTTCAATTCGTTCTTTACGGATCCCATAGTCATCACAGCATGACCTACATACGTTTGCACCTTTGATAGAACGAACTTTACCCACGGTTTCGTAACAGATATCACAGTATTTGTTACCTATATCGTGGATACACGCCAGGTGTTGTTTCATATTGTCTTTCCTTTTACATTTGTACGTGCAATGGTCACACTGGTGCCAGACGGTGCCTATACCATGCTTGTCCGCCAAATGTTGATTTAAATTTGTTTTTCTCTTACATTTAAAATTACAATGCTCACACTGGTGCCAGACAACACCGATGTCATGGGTATCCGCCATATGTTTTTTCAAATTACATTTTTGTTTAAATCTGGAATCACACATGTGACATTGGTGCCATACAACGTCTATATCATGTTTGTATGCTAAATGTCGTTTCAAATCTACGTTCTGTTTAAATTTGGAATCACATAAGTGACAGTGATACCATTTGATGCCAATATCATGTTTATTTGATAAGTGTTTTTTTAAATTATTCTTTGCTTTACATTTAAAATCACACATGTGACATTGGTGCCATACAACGCCTATATCATGTTTTTGTGACAAGTGTCTTTTTAAATTATATTTGCGTTTACATTTGTAATTACATAGGTGACACTGATAGGATTCGCGTTTTCGTTTCATACTCGATGTGCTTCGGGTACAATGACTTCTAATGCTACGCTATCGATTGATCGCGTTGTAATAGTTCCTCTCGGTACGATTTTCGCCGTTTTTATTTTAAAAAATTTATCTTTTATTTCTTTAAATCGTTTAGTTATGCGTTTTTCCCAATAAACGTATATGCCCAACACGAAATACGCTAACAAAGAGACGCCACAAAGAATGTATTCCAAATCCATTTGGGTAAAGCTTCGCTTTGAAATTGTACACGGGCTCGAGTTTACCCGGGGTCCGCGTCCACGTCCACAGGGTCCACAGGGTCCTTAGGGTCCTTAGGGTCCTGGTCGATATATCCTTAAATCGATATTAAGGTATCCGAAGGTCCACAAAGGTCAAGGTCCATAAAGGTCCACGTCCGTGTCGTATCTGTACGAGCTTTATGGAGCATATAAAATTATATAAAGTAAAATTATTTAAAGTTAAAAAAAAATAAAAAATATTCAATATATCCAACCAAACTCAATCAATAAACATGTTTATTCAACGTACCAAAAATCAAGTCAATCGCACCGGTGAGAGTTGTTATTTAGAGCAATATTGGATGTTGGATCGAATCGAAGGAGACATCTACCACTTAACACGACCAGGCGAAACCATTAAAGCGACCGTTTATTTTAAGGGGCGATACGGCAGCGGGCGCGAACACATTGAACTAAAGGTCAAAGAGAACGACACTTACCACGATAAACTGGAAAATATCACGTGTTTTGAACGGTACGTAGCGACTCCAGACTGGTTGCAAAGGTTTCGACAGAAGCATGCGTTACTAGCAGACAGCGCGACACGTATTCAATCACTCGTTCGCGGGTTCTTGGTACGCAACAAATGTAATGATCACGACTGGGTATTCATGGGTCGTGAAATGTACGAACCTAGCATGTACGAGTGTCGGAAATGCGACAGACAGACCAGGACTCCACCGTTGAAGCGCAAGCACGAAGAAGTGGCAAAAATCTCGGACTCTCCTGCGAAGAAGATCAAACGGTGGGATCTCGCATCGGATGAAGATTCGGACTGGGATTCAGATTGTTGCGACAATGGTTTGTGCGATGAATGTTGGCAATATGACAATGGCGGGGAAAGCGACGAAGGTGAACCGATTGAAATTACATTTAGCAACGAAGGTGATTTTTCTATGGTTAAAGAAGGTTTAATGCAAACTTAAATTATAATATATTGTATACGTATCTCCTCTACGAACGCTTGTAGTGAATCGACCTTTTCCGCTCCATTTAAGTGCGCCGTACACAATCTCGGAAGGTCGTACGTGTAGAAGTATTGGAACCGGTGTACATCGACCTTCGCTTCGGTCACCAGACGCTGTGCGTACGCTGGGGTTAAGTACAACCCGAACATCAATGCCGCGTGTTTCGCGACCCGTGGTTTGTCGCTTATCACCCGTGACATCATGGTTCGGAATCGTTGACTCGCCTGAGGGAACTCTGCCACGGTGAGGTCGTATATATCTTGGATCGTTTTGTTTAAAACTGTTTCGTCTTTTGACATTAAACAATGGTAAATCAAATCGCTGTCCATGCGTTGCTTTTCCAACGTGTCTTTTTTGTCGTAAATACTCGTCATCTTGTTTAAATATATTTAAAGCTTTTATAGAAACATTTTTGCATATAAAAGTAATTTTTATGTTACAAATACAAATGGTTCACAAGATGCTCGCTCTAAGTGCCGGAGGCGACCGCGGCGCGGTCCTTGTCGGCATGCTCCATGGTATGTACAGGGTATTAGGCAGAGAAGGGGTCGATTGGAAGGAGATAGCAGGTATCAGCGCCGGGGCGGTAGTAGGCGCCCTAGTATCCAACACTATTCCAGAAACATTTGATACCAAAATGGAATCTGCTAAGGACCTTTTCGAATTGGGAGGATTCCATGTCGTTGCTCCACATACACGGTGGGGATTCCTCATCAACAGCTTAGACGCGCTGTTTTATTACGATTCCTTGTATAATAACGAGCCTATGAAAAAGATATTGTCTGACAATTTTAGCGAGAATCTGATGTTTACAAAACTCCGTGTAGGAGCATACAACAGGGACAAATGTTGTTACGAGACCTTTGACTCTAATTTTCAGAAAGCTATCTTGGCAAGCGCCGCTGTACCAATAGTGTACCCACCAGTAGAAATCGACGGCTGTAAATACCAGGACGGAGGGATGAGACATATTATCCCGGTCGAAGAAATCATGGAATTCATACGTGCTGAAGACGGATGTGAGATCGATGTATTGATTTGCTATCCAATCAACTGTTTTGAATTATTTTTTAAAGCCACGACACCAGAGGGATATTACCCTCTCATCGAAGAAAGTTTCCGCTGTATGACTGACCAAATGCTACATACGTTGACGAACGATTTAAAGTTCCTGGCGAATTATTTAGGCATACGATTTGACGATATCACCCATAAATCATGCAATACATTCCGTAAGGGAAACGTCATTATAAATATATTCTCACCGGAAGATGCGGTGTACACCAATTTCACAAACATTAAACCAGAAGAGATGGCGAACATGTACAAAGGTGGAAAGACTGTTGTAATGGAATATTTAAGTACAGATAATGGTGTATAATATGTTAAAACTTTTACGAGGTAAACCAACCAATGTCGTTTCTGTAAAATCCGACGCATCCTACGACGATATCATGGATGCCATTTCGACAAACCAAATAAAGGATAAGACGCTACGAGCGCTTGTGAACGCATGCCGTGCGAACCCAGACAGGGTTATATTCGTCATATACAAAGCTTACAGCGAGAGTGTGCTCTTTGTGTTTGGCTCCGCGCCAGTTTGCGTACAAGTAGACGGCTCTAGTCTACAAAAGATTATGATGCGACATTGTATTGAATCACGTATATATGTATTCTCATATGTAAAATAAATGGCTTTGTTGTACTACCCTGTCGCTGTAGCTGGTACTTACTTCATCGGACGCAATATACTGTTTAAAGGCACCTCCTACGCCATCGATCTAATACTAAACCAAAACGCCGACCCGGACATCAATGAAACCCACACTGTCGAAACCATATCTGCCATGTTGAAAACGTATAGCCACCTCGACCCGACACATCCCGCGTATCAGAGTATGGTTTCGGTCACGCAAGCTCTTGTTGAATTGCAAGATGCCATAGACCGTGCCAAACTGAAATTGAGCGTACACGAAGCTGGTTACTTGACCAGATTTCGAACGTTCGATGCCAGGGCAGAAAATGTACATATCGAAAAAAAAGCCAAACAACTTATGTCTCGACTGGACATATTCACTAAGCTTATACAGTTACACGTGCCACAGGATCAGCAGCACCAACACGACGGCGACTACAAAAGCTACACATGTGAGAGCTACAGTATTACAGATCAGTAAAATATCGTGCCAATCGCACGAGTCACGCTCGTGGTCCACATCTCGAGGACGCCGTTGGCTAGGGTCCATTAATTGCATGGGTTGCATTTGCTACACACAACAAATAATATATAAGACAAAATAGTTAATTTTTTAAGTATAAAACCATCTCGTACATCATCAAATGATCTATAGAACCAAAGCAATCCGTGTTTTGAAATCATGTGACGTAGAAGACGCGGAGTTAAAGGAACAAGAAGTGTTTGACAATTACAGTTCAAAATACGCACTGATTATTCGACGTCTGACGACGGGAATGTCTATGACCGAGGCGACCACAGAGTTGGAACCCATCGAAGAAACCAAAGAGGAAGTCATGGTTGAAGGTACTATCACGTGTCCCAAATGCAAAGGGAAGAAGATCCACCGCATAGAAAAACAAACGAGGAGCGCGGACGAAAGCGCAACCATATTCTGTTACTGTTCAGACTGTGGGAAAAGGTGGCGACAATAAATTAATTATAAACCCCTACGTATTTCCGTTTTTTAAATACCGAGCTTAACTTCGTACATAACCTGGACATCTTCGTTTGTTGTGGAGGCTCAAAGTCTTCTTCATCTATCGTAAAAATCACTGTTTCCTCTCCAATCAGCTTTACGGTTTCCTTTTCGTCCATTTTATAGAGTATATAAGGCACATATATACTTTAAAATGCGCGTTGTTAGCGTAGATCCGGGATTGAGGAATTTCGGTGTCGCAATATTTGAAGATAACAAACTCGTTGAGTTCGATTCGATATGCATTTGGGACATGGTACCCAAAGGTAAGCGCAAAGATTACGCGTACATCGCGCGAACATTGGTCGAGAAAACAAGTATATTCGAGGGAGCGGATGTCGTACTCATAGAAAGGCAAATGCAATCGCGCATGATCGTAATTGCAACGGCGTTACGATGTTTCTTTTGGAACAAGTCGAAAATGGTTGCACCCATAAGTGTACGTAAGTATTTTGGTATTAGTACAGGGAAATACCGTAACAATAAAAAAGCATCGATCGAATTGGCACCAAAGTTCCTTAACGAGGCACAGTTAAAGAAGTTTAAGACTCATAAGAAGAAGGATGACCTTAGTGACGCATTCCTTCAGGGTCTATGGTACATTTGGAGTCCTAAAGGTCCGTATTTAAAACGGCAACTATATAAGTAATATACAATGTATTAAATGAGATTTGTCCATACGTATAACATAAATATAAACGATAAACGGGGCGTGTACACGATGGGACTGAGTACGTGCATGTTTTTATGTATCAAAACCACCAATTCGACGATCGGTTGGCATTTTGGGGCAGAAAATATGATTGGATACAACATGGATCGGATAACGAGTGTATTGGATATCATTAAACCCGAGGATGTTTTAAAGGTATATTTAATCCCAGGCGTAGACAGAGATAATAATCTGTGCATTAAAAGCGACTGTCGAACTTCGAAACATCGTCCAGATCTTAACCCTTCAAAATCCCGAGATTGGTTTTTCAACCTGGTAAATTCATATGACTGGTCCGACAAAATGACAATACAACCTAGTGTCGGACATTACAAGACCATCGTAACGTTCGATGGAGAACCGCGGTGTCAACGAAACGATGCATTTCACGATAGTATGTGTGTACAAGATGCGGAAACTATGACTTAATATTATTAATTACTCTTTTCCAACCTTTTTTAAATGTTTTCTTGTTACCTATAACGAACAACGCTTCTTTGGCTCGTGATAAAGCAACACATAAACGGTTCCAGTTCTTACAGAACCCTATGTTTCCGTAATGATTTGACCGCACACAAGAAAGAAACACGGCGTCCGCTTCGGTTCCTTGACAGGCGTCCACTGTGACAACTTTGCATATCTCGTCCAACGCGTCTCTTAATTTACAGAATTGTGATTTGTAAAAGGTGATTACCATCACGGACTTTGACGGATTTGCTTCCCTGTATGCCACCACTTCGTTGTACACCAGATCAACTTCGTGGTCGTTGTACGGTGACGTTCCTTTTTTGTCTTCAGGTGCACGGTGGTCTATCCACTTGAGAGTATCCGATTCGTAGCGAACTCCGTGCTTTAAGCGACCACCATAAAATGCTTTGGAGACCATTCTGCCAATAGACGGTGCCATCCTGTACTGTGTCTTTAACATGTGTACATGGTGTCCATTATCAACCATCCGTTCGAAAAACGAGAGTGGTTCATGTTTATCGATGTTTGTGAATGGCTTCAGTTGTTTGTGGTCTCCGATCAGTATCATATTGGTAGGGTTACATTTGAACACCCCAGGCATGCTCTCTTCCTCTACCGTCGCCGCCTCGTCTATGATGACGGTTGTGATGTTCGATGCTTTCCAGGCGCATGATATCGTCGATAGAAACACGTTGCTGCCGTTCATGATGTCTTCTTCATACTTTGTAGTGTATTCGGATACGAGTTGACCATATGATGCCTTTAGACGGTCCACCTTGTCTGTAAGGATGCGTACGCTGGAGTCGGTACAAAATGCTGGTCCTTGACAATTTTCCGATACCTCTATCGCATCCAATATAGAAAAACGGTCTACCGTTAATTCGGAAACATTCCTAGTTGTATTGTCTAACATTCGAATGTATAACTCAATGTTCTCCAATCTGGTTAGATAACGCTTTTTCCCGTTCATGCACGACGCTTTGCTCGGTGTTTCATCTAGAAACACGATCAGTCTGGAGTAGTGTTTCTCATCCAGATCCAGAGTCTCGACAAATCGAAGGTGTTCTTCTTTCCGTTTGTTTTCCGCTGCTTTGAGGGCTGATAGTTCCGTTTCTTTGTCTTGTATCTCCCTTCTCATGTCTATGAGTTCACGGGTCTTGCACAATTCGTCGCGAACCATATTGTCAACGTGGAATGGTTTGGAAGCTTCGGATATTCGATCGAGGTTTCCCAATACTGCCAAATGGAGGCTACCGCCTTCGAACACGGTTGTATGGTGTTTGCCCAGTTTTTCACATACAGCGCCAATGGCTTGGTTGTTTCTGGAAGTAACCAACGTGCGCTTCAACAGGCGTTTGGTCACAATGTGGTAGATAGTTGTCGATTTCCCTGTGCCTGGTGGACCTTGTACGATTTCCAAATTGTGTTCCAAATTCATAACAATGTCTCGCTGGTCTTCGTTGCACGGTACACAGTCGTTTGAATCAATTTGGACAAATGAACTCGTAGGGTGTCTACAGGAGGGACACTTTTTATCGTAATGCAATGATCGCTCGATGCACTTTAAGCAAAATATATGCTTGCATGGCGTGATACACGCGTTTGTCACCGGCTCCAGGCATATTGGACATGTGGTCTCCGCCAGGGTCTCCAGCGCATGTTTTACCTCAGAATCATAGCCTTCGTCGCTTAGTGTTTCAATATTAAAATCGTCGGAATAATCTTTGTACGTACCATATGTTCTTGTATTGGATGTAACATAACACGGTACATCACACTTGAACGTGTTGATATACTGGCGTATATAGGAGCCTACGAACCCCAAGTCGAACATTTGGTAGTATTCATCGTGTGTACGCGGTTTATATGGATACAAATGGTACGTCACCTCGTCTTTAATTTTGTACTTGATAAGATGCTGGTGTAGGTCTTCCTTTTCCTTATCGGTCAAATCCGGAACTTCCTCCCCGCGGTATATCTGCTTTCCATAACCGCGTTTGAGCGCCTGAACTTCAGCAAAAATATTGTTGCGACATGTGCTCAGATAATGAGAAGAGCTCCCATTACTGTGTGGTTGAACCCTGTAGGTCTCTGAACTCTCTAGGAACTCTTTAAATTGCTCGAAATATACGCTATCGCCGTTCATTTGATATATAATAAAGTGCTTATATACTCTATAATCTAAGTGAATAACCCTAATACTAACCCGGTCCGGAGGGTCCTTATCCCATGAGGTCCTTTATTAATAGGAGCCCACGCTTCGACGCTTCGACGCTTCGACGCTTCAGTTCAAGTGGGAAAGAAAGTTTTTTTCAATTATTGAAACTTCCAAACAACTTCAAACGTTCAATCATGTTAAGCAAACAAACGATTACATTTACCAACGAAGAATGGGACGCGATTTACCATTCGTGTCATAAATTTGCGAATTTAGAAATACAAACGACAGAAAAACAGCGCAACCGGCGTAATCAATGGAACCGCGACAAGATGATTGTGGACAACCGCATCGGTAAGATTGGCGAATGGGCAGTAGCATTCAACATGTGGAAGAACGAGATTGAATGCAACGAACCCGACATGGAGATCTACACCGTGAAAAAGAAGTCGTTTGACGCGGATCTGGTCTACAAGGACGGTGTAGACTTACATGTCAAATCCCAATCGGTCGTATCCGCGCAACGGTACGGAGCGTCATGGACCTTCCAGAAGGGCGGTCAGGGTTACGGGCACACAGATCCCATCCTACGAAGCGGTGATGGTATGGCGATATTCGCGATCGTGGATGAGAAGAACCATAAGGCGGATATCTTCGGACCCATGGATCTGGACACCTTGCGCAACAACCTCCGTGATCCAAAGTTACAAAAACTTAAGCATACAAAAGCATGTCTGTATTTAAGTGACTTTACCATTACTGAAAATGGACCCTGAGTACAGCAACACAATTGCGACCGCGGGTGCAGTATTATCTATGGTGAGCAACGTCCCGCAAGTTTATAAAGTTTATTATGGTAAAACCGATGATTTACATGTTTATTCTGTTATATTACATCTTCTTTCTGCTGGACTCTGGTCTTACTACGGTTTTCTGCTGGAGCTGTACATTCTCGCAGTGGAATCGGGCATATGCTGCTTTTTGAATTTTTTGATACTACTCGCAATTGTACGAGATCGAGGTATAAAGGTCCACCGAATTCACATAAATGTTACCTTCTCGAGTCCCAAAACAAAACCTGAAATCATTTTATCGTCTGGTAAACAAAGGGAAGAGACGTGTATCGATGATCAAAACACGAACTGCCATGCAGATATTACTTGATCCGAGTCTGGAATGGGCACAGATCAAAGTAGATGAACGTAAATTATTTAACGTATAAATACATCGTCTTCTAATAATAAAATGGACCCGTTTCAAATCTGTATCATAACCTTATTAACTATTGGTTGCATTGGTCTTGTTCTATACGGGTTTTACGCGTTTCTGAAGATACAGGAGGAACAGGAAACCGAACCGATACTAACCAATTTGATGGAATATAAACCACCGTCAATCAATTAGGGGGTATAAATATTAAAGTAAATATAATAAATATGTGTGGTATCTTATACGCTGAGTCGCCTACAACTACAGAATTCGCCAAATCGTTCATGACGTTAAAGAACAGAGGTCCCGACGATCATTCCATCTATCCAATAGTAAATTGTGTCATGGGTCACACACGGCTGGCGATACACAGTCCTTCCCAATCAAAGCAACCCTTTACACGCGGTCCATGGGTTCTAATCTTCAACGGGGAGATCTACATGCCCGGAGACGGTAAAATGATTCTAGACATGGTTGAGAAACATGGTCCGCTAGAAGCGCCTAAACATCTGGACGGGATATTTGCGTATGTTTTGTACAACAAGAAGACCCTCGCCGTGTACGCCACACGTGACCCAATCGGTGTTTGTCCTTTGTTTAAAGGACTCTACAACGGCAAGTTGTGGATTGCCTCTGAAGCCAAAGCGTTACAACACTGTGACGAGGTAAAGATTGTGCAACCCGGACACGTCAACATACATCGATATACGCGCGATTATCCCAGGCTATCGACCAAAGCATGTGATCTAAATTTACTTGAGAACCTGCTCGTTGGTGCGGTACGAAGGCGAGTGCCAAAGGTCCCATGGGGAGTTCTCCTCTCTGGTGGACTGGACTCGTCTATCATTTGTGGAATTCTTTCCAGAATCAACTTGCCACGCGAATACCCCGCCATTCACTCGTTTAGCATCGGACTAAAGGACTCACCCGACCTCGTCCATGCGCGGAAACAGGCGGAACTTTGCAACACAGTCCATCACGAAATCATCTATACCGAAAAAGAGGGTTTGGACAGATTACAAGATGTTATCTACGCGATTGAGTCGTACGACGTGACTACCGTCAGAGCCTCCGTGCCCATGTTTCTACTGGCTGAACAGATAAAGAAACACGGTGTCAAAGTTGTTCTAAGCGGTGAAGGCTCGGACGAACTGTTCGGCGGTTATTTGTACAATCGCTTCTGTCCATCCGAACTGGAGCTTCAAAAGGAAATCATTCGTAAAATGGAAGATTTACATTACTACGATTGCTGTAGAGCCAACAAATCGACCGCTGTTCATGGCATAGAATGTCGCGTTCCATTTCTTGACAAAACCTTCGTGAACTATGCCATGAATCTGGATCCTATAGAAAAAGAGTCCACCAACCAAATCGAAAAGAAAATCTTACGCGAAGCTTTTAAAAATTACCTTCATCCGGATATTTACAAGCGCCAGAAAGCTCAGTTTTCAGATGCCGTAGGTTCAAAATGGATTGAGAGTCTAAAACGACATGCTAAAGACGAACCTATCAAGAAGTACGACTTCCAGACACCTGTCACGCATGAAGCCGCACTGTACCGCCGCTTGTTTGCTGAGAAGTTCAAACACGACACTATATGCAAGTACCACGACGATACAGTGGCTTGCTCCAGTGCATCGGCGCACAAATGGTCCAGCTTCGAATGCGATCCATCGGCGAAATCTCTATATAAATAACTCTATACATAGTATCAGTATGTTTAAACCTTTAGATGTCGCCAAATTAACATTTGCTCTAAGCTATTCCCTTATAGTTCTTCTCCTAGTTTACGTGTTTGACGTAGAGATCAGTCATGCCGTGCAAAATCACATGGTTTTGTGGACGCACTTTGCATCGATACCTTTGGTTATCATTTTGCAAGATACCATGTGGCTAGCGAGTACACTAGCTATAGGCATTTTTTTCAGTGTAGTTATGCACACATCCGTAGCCTATAACATGGATGTCACCTATACAGAGCCGCTGGACATTGCATTTGCGAACCTTACGTTGATACTGGTGACATTTGTCATTGTATTCAAACGAATTCCACGTTGGTCTTTCCCGTTTATGATAACAACCGTGATACTCTACGCCACGTTTTGGAACTTCAAGATAGGAGATTTGAACATTTACTCCATCGTATCAGGGATTATATCACTACTGAATTTAATCTATGTCGTTGTTCAGTTCTTTAAACCGAAAAGCGACCGAGACAAATATTTCTTGCTGACCTCTATCGTGTTAGGTGTCGGCGGATGCATATGTTTTATGACTGAGTCACACCACGATGACACCAACTACGGTGCGATACATAGTATATGGCATGTTTGTTCGTATGGCGCTATGTATTTTGGAATTCGCGCTATTGACGGTAGCTCAGAAAAGTACAGGAGAAAGAGGATAGAGTTTGAGAATGAGTTTATATTTGGTAAGATTGCGTTTCAATAAATTATATTAATCTATGTACGTCTACGCTTCGGTAGTGGTTCATCGTCCTCGGATAAGTCAGATAAGTCAGATTCGGAACAATCGCTCCATATGTCTTCCTCAGACTCTTCGGTTTCGCCTTGTTCCCATTCGCTGCTTTCATCTTCTTCGGAAATGTCTGGGTTCAACATTGCATTGATTTCATTCCATGTATTGGTTTCACGGTACGCTTTGAGTTGCTTCCATGGGAGGGGATCAGGTCCTGTGGTGTACAACTCTAGTTTGAGTTCCTCTGCCCATTTGGACAACACCTTCAGGTTCTTGCGATCAACGCACGAGTGGGTGACATGTTTGCCGTCGTTGTACACGATCGTCATATCAAATGATTTCGTGTAAGAAGTCACGCGTTCACAGAAGATAACATCCATGTTGGTGCGGGTACTGTGGTACGACGAGTCTGGACTTACCAGTGCATCGGTCAATGCGCCTGTTGCCAGGTACAGGTCCGACATGTTGGAGGTTCCATGTAGACGCGCGGATATGGAAGTCTCCAGTTCGTAAGGGATGTACTTGCTTCCGTGCAACTGCTCACGAACCTTTGCATTGAGTTTGTCACATTCTTCGTCTTCCGCGTCGTTCTTGGTTAACCATGTTTTTCTGAAGTTTAATACTTTCTTGCCGTTGTATGGTTGTTCCAACACCATCAGGACTTGCGCAAACTCTTCAGAATAGGTCGCCGGGGAATGGTAGATTTGGGAAACTTTTAATTCTTCGTCATTTATTTTTATGTCCTTGTCGAATGTGATGTTGCAGTTTTTTTTTCTTAGAGTTGTGCAATAAAAGTTCATTTGATATGTTTTGTGTTGCCTTTTATACTTTATTTTACATTCTTTCTTTATTTTTTTGTTTCCTAACAGCTCTGGCAGACTGTCGGTGCACTCGGAGTGCGCTTGGGACTGGTAAGGGACTTTGGAAGGACCTTTATAGGGACCATAGAGTTAAAGTTAGGGTTATATTCAGATTTAATAAATTTATATATATATGGGTGAACCCGGGGCGGTGAGGCGGTGAACTGGTACTCATACTATAATACATATAACTTTTTAAAAATAAAAAATTTTAATTACAAAGCTATATTAAATCTGAAGTCTAGATGCTTCCAAACGCGTGAAAAACATTTTCATGAAAATTCTACGATGGGAATTTTTTTAAACTACCGTTTACAACAGCAGTTGGTGACAAGAACGATGAAGGTAATCGCGATTGCGATAGTCTCGAAATCCATTTCTACGCTTATGTGAGGCTTATATACTATTCAATCACCTGTAACTTTTTAAAAATAAAAAATTTTAATTACAAACCTATATTAAATGTAAAGTTTAGTTCGTCATGAACACGTGTGCGAATCCCTGGAAGGAACCTGCGATGAGTTTTACAGAAATATTGATTTTATTTTCGACTTGGATTTTCCGACACACGTGCTCTGTACCAGTATGGATATACCAGGTATCCCGCCATTCCATATCGTAGATCACTTTGGAACCCTTTGCCTCGTTATCTGGTCCCCACAAAGGTTGTAGGTTGGTGTAATGCATCACTTTTATATGAGTGCCTTCGTCCAATAAGTTGAAGTGCTCCCATGGTAACATGTGATCGATATGCCATGCACCGTAGTTCTCCCATGTCATCCCGGGAAGGATTTGTGCTTCGATCCAGTTGCGTGCTTCTTCGCGAGTGCATCCGACCAACCTCTCCGTGCGTGCGGATTTTGCACCTTTGAATAACCATGCTCTGAAAACATCGCGCAACCGTCTCTGTATCTTGAAGGACGGTTTTGCCTTTCGTCTTTGGTCTCGTAACTTCACCTTTTCAGGGTTTTTTTCCCTCCATTGTGTATCGTAATGCGGATGTTTTTGTTTAAATCGCTTATGTATTGCTCTGCACTTTTCTTGGTTCTTTTGTTTCCATCGCTTCTGTGCTGCTCTCTCCTTCTCCGGGTATTTTTTTCTTCGTTTTTTTGCCTGCTCCACTTCGCATTTTCTACATTTGCCTCTGTTGCCTCTGTATTGATCTTCTGTTTTCGATTTATTACACCCTTTACAAGTTTTCATCTTGAGTTACATAAATTAATATTATATACTTGTAATCATATTTTAAAACTTTGAAACTTTGTGAAACACGGGTTATACGTGATCCATAAGGTCCATAAGGTCCTTAAGGTCCACATGGTTCCGTTTTTGGTTCCAGTACCCACCCCTTGCCAGGATGCAATGGTACTGCCTGTTCCACGACTCGGTGACATGCCCTACGTAACTCAAATTGACACATTTTGAACTGCTCGTATGTGGAACCGCTTTTAGTTCTATGGAAGGTATCCATCATCCTCGATAAGATGTTCCAATAGTCGTCGTTCCACTCTAGTTTCCACGCACGCAACATCTTTGGTCCCCAGGACACGAACAGTGCCTTCCTTTTGCCGCTACATGCCATTTCTAAAAACATTTGTGGTACATAATAATATGTCACTTTCTTATTACATTTTTTCGTGCGTGCTGGACACTTGATCTCGATGATTCCTTCCTCTAGGATCACCAAATCGTCTGCGTTCTCGTCGAAGATCTGGTAGAATCCGTCAGGTGTCGCACTTAACCATTCGATAGTGTTGTGCTG
>Ga0209632_10000752_pt1 | contig 33566 bp, 28 predicted proteins | sample COG_10_FD_184754 | JGI IMG/M metagenome (GOLD analysis project Ga0209632, IMG submission 184754) | Pelagic Microbial community sample from North Sea - COGITO 998_met_10 (SPAdes) (version 2) | ecosystem: Environmental > Aquatic > Marine > Neritic zone/Coastal water | place: Helgoland, sampling... | reverse complement strand
GATGAATAAAAAGAAACTATCTCCTTTTGCCTTACTAAGCCTAGCTGCATGTGGTGGTGGAGCCACTAGCGGTTCCCATGGTTCCAGTAAAACTTCGCCACTGAAGATCCTGGCACTCCATGGAGGAGGAGAAACATCGGCGAGTTTTAGTAGTCAGGCTGGTATGGTAAGCCTGATGAATAACTTACCTGAGTTTGAATTTGTATTTGCTAATGCACCCTCTAACAACGTTTGGATCCAAGATTCTCCTGGTGGAAAAGGTGACCCCACAACTGACCCAGATTGGGCTGATGACTCAATCGCTTATCTTGACAATTTAGTATCCCAAGAAGGACCGTTTTTTGGGATGCTTGGGTATTCGCAAGGGGCTGCTTTTATTCCAGTGTATCTGGCCAATACTTCAAATACATTCAATATAGCGGTGATGAACAATGGATATTTGCCAACAACTCATCAGGGTTTGATGAATACGATAAATTCCGTTGCCCCATTCGAGATTACATCACTGATATTTTCGGGTGAAAATGATTATGGCTTTAAAGATTTGGCACAGGGCCTTGCTGATGCATTCAACAACTCACTTTATATTAGAAGTTCAGTTGCAGGACATCATTTGCCATTTGAAAGTGATCCAGCATTTGATCTAGTTCTAGATTTTATATCAACAAATTTGGATACATTTGCCGCTGATTATGGTATTGGAACCGACGGTGATGACGTTTTGATAGGTACTACCGGTGATAACGTTTTGGATGGTGGCACGGGGGCAGACACTATCTATTCTCGTTCCGGGTCAGATACGATTGTGCTTCGTCTTGGCGATGGCGGAAGTACATTAGTAACAGCAGATACTATTGTGGATTTTACAGATGGAACTGATAAACTGGGTTTGGATGATAACCTTCAATATGGTGATTTAACTATTTCCCAAGGTGCTGGTACCAACTCTAATGACACAATCATCTCTAAAGGATCAGAATACTTAGCTATCCTAACTGGGATAGATGCTAATGTGTTATCTGAGGCTGATTTCATATCTGTTGATATAGCATAGATCTTACCCATTTCGTAAGGATGGAATAAGATTCTACCTCACAGATCAATCTTCGTGGACACATTTGGTACACATCCTGTTACACATCGAGTTATCGTCGTGTGTTGACAGGCAGTAATCATCCATACTGGCCCTTGGTCATTGAGATCTGATTAACTTACTGTTTTTGGGCTTTAGTCCAGGAAAATTGACTGTATTTTTCTTCCATAGGTGTCTCGGCAAGATGGTTTGTGTAATTGCTTATTATTTTTTGAGACAATCCCAATACGACTTCCAAAATATTTTGGTGCGTATAACCCGATTTAAGAAAATCAGAGATTACAGCTTTTGAGGCATTCCCCCTCGTCCGGACGACTTCCAATGTAAAGCTGCGTAAGGCTTCAAGCTTTTCCGTGGGCAACGGCGTTTCATCCCGGAGGGCGTTGGATACTTTGTCATCAATTTTCATATGCTTTGCCATTGCGGTATGTGCAGGAACACAAAAGGTACATTCTTGTTCGACATTGATCGTTTGCCAAATCACAGTCCGCTCTTCATCAGTAAAGCTTGTACCCATAAATAAACTGTGTAGCTGGGTATAAGCTTTCAGCGTTTCTGGAGACTCTGCCAAGACCGCATAGAACCCATTGCGACCAGTTTCAGCGAAGAGTCTACTCAAAAGCTCTTTGCTTGCCTCTGGCGCAGACTCAAGGTCATGAAACTTAAACGTATTTGCCATGATAATCTCCAATGGTTTGCCTCAGTGTAACGCACCAAATTTTTTTAAGTCTTAAAATAGAATCGTAGTAGAAATTGCCTACTTTACAAAGTTAAAATCTGTTGAATTTGTATGTTAAAGCCAGAGATCTAAATAACAGAAGCGTCCAATGAATCCACTCAGCCCCTATTGCTTTTAGCAGACTACAGAGGCCGAGCGGAGGAATAAACCGGGCAATTCAAGCCTCCGACATAATAGACAGAACTGGCCCCATAGTTTCTTCAACCATTTCATGGCCCGTTTCTTCGATTGTTTTCTTGCGTTGGCTTTGTCGAATGGCAAGCTCATCTTTTGCGTCTTGCTCTGAGGAATATATAATCACAGATTGATGCGTATTATCATCAATTTTCCACCAAATAATGTCTTCCGCTTTACTATTTGGCCTATGCTCCCGATGCCACCCCTGCATTGTTTCCGCACTAGGCACACCATTAGGCCATTGCCACTTTGTATGAACTACGTACTTTGCCATATTACTCTCCTTTCGCTAAGTAGTGGTTAATAAAGAAGGCACAAAATTTAATTTTTCAATGGTATATTTAAGAGTGGGAGAGTTTTTCAACAAGCTCCAAACTCAACCATTGGCTGAATACATATACCCACGGCATCCCCACTGGCCCATGTAGGGTATCTCCCTGGGGGTGTTTATGTTGTGTGCTAGTTTAGATTTCGAGCTGTTGTAGTGGTTGGGTAATGGCGAGATACGGACTTAGGGCGCTGAGCGACCAGACATGTGCCGAATGATTTACAACGACATTCTAAGGAAGATGAATTGAAATTCTAACTGCTAGTGAATTACTAAAAACCCAACCAAGCTCTATTATTTAATCTCTTCGTCATGGCACAAATTTTGCTTTTCTTGATTTGTATTTTTCCAAGTTTTGGACTGTCAGTCATGGAAGTAAACTCAAGAGAAGCTGATATTACAGCTATCTTCGATAAAGGCCTGCAGGCACATAATGCAGGTGATTTAAGTGCGGCAGAGCAGCTCTACCAAGAAACCTTGACCATAAAGCCTGAGCATCCTGAGGCCAATCATAACATCGGGGTCGTTCTCGTTGCTAAAAATGAATTAGATAAAGCACTCCAGTTCTTCAAATTCGCCTTAGACAACAGTCCTAACGTCAGCTTATTTTGGGCCAGTTATATTGATACATTGATTAAGCTGGAGAGAATTGGGGAAGCAAAGGCACTCATTAAAGAACTAAGAAGTTCTGGATTATGTTGCGAAAAAATAGAGGCCAATTCAAGGCGACTTGATATTGAAACTCAGGAACCCTTGCCAAAAGACACTAGTGAAATTGATGAATTTATAACCCAAAAAAAGTTTGATGATGCCATTGGAGCATGTCTGGATTTACTGGAGACTTATCCAAGCTCTGCAATTTTGAATATTACTTTAGGGAGATGTTATTTTGAACTGGGTCGAATAGATTTGGCGATATCTAGTTATGCAAAGGCAACAGAATATTGGCCGCAGTCGGAGTTGAGCTACGCCATGTTGGGCCAGATATATTCCTCTCAGGGGGATACTGAGCAAGCGATTAAGAACTTAAACAAAGTGGTTGAGTTAAGGCCAGATTATCATAGGCCCCATTCACTCCTCGGGATAGAGTTAACTCAAAATGGCGATTTTGGCGCTGCGATAGAAAGCTTTGGGCGTGCACTCAAGCTCAAGCCTGATTGTGCTGAGGCCTATTACAACATGGGAATTGCTCTGCAAGGGCAAGGTAAACTGCGAGAGGCAATAGAGGCCTACAACCAAGTACTCGTCATCAAGCCTGATTGTGCTGAGGCCTATCATAACCTGGGCGCAGCTCTTCAAAGGCAAGACAAACTGGGAGAAGCAATAGAGGCTTACAGCCAAGCACTCACCATCAGGCCTCAGTTTGATGCAGCATATTACAACATGGGTACAGCTCTTCAAAGGCAAGGCAAACTGGGAGGGGCAATAGAGGCTTACAACCAAGTACTCATCATCAGGCCTGAGTTTGATGAAGCGTATTACAGCATAGGTAATGTTCTAACGGAGGTAGTTTTTAAAAAGTCAAACCCAAGTCTACAAAAAACCATCACTGTGTTACTTGATAAAAAATCATATGTCAGACCCAGCGACATTTCTGAAGCCGCCATTAGTCTTTTGAAGTTTGAGCCGAAGCTAAAAAAATATCTCCAAATTCTTTCTGCTGATGAAGTAAAGCCATCACCTCAGGAGCTTGCTGCAGATTTATCTGAGCTAAACTTGTTGCTAAAGCTAATGAGTGTCTGTCCGCTTCCTGATCTAGAGCTTGAAAAGTTATTCACAGATCTTAGAGCTAGCCTACTATTGTCTATCTCAGATCTTACAGGCTCGCCTGAAGAATTAAAGTTTCAATCCGCTTTGGCGTTGCAGTGCTTTACCAATGAATACATATACATTCAAAGCAAAAACGAAGAAAAAGCTATTGCCCTCCTAGAAGGATCGGTAAAACAAGCCCTGAGCAATGAGGACCAGCCAAGCCCACAGTCCATATTATGCCTGGCGTCTTATACACCTCTTAATCAGTATGAATGGTCTAGTTCGTTGCTTGTTACCAATGAAATTCAAGAGGTTTTGACAAGGCAAATTACAGAGCCTAATCAGGAAGCCAACTTTAAAACTATTTTACCTGTGCTGGAAGAAATCACGAACAAAGTGTCCTCAAAAGTTAGGAAGCAATACGAAGCTAGTCCATATCCGAGATGGGTTGATCTAGGATTGCGTTTAAAGCCTACTGCAATTTCTAAGGTGGTCGATAAGAGAAAAATAAAACTTTTTGATAATAAGATCAATGATGTTGAAGCGCCAAATATCTTAATTGCGGGCTGTGGGACAGGCCAACATTCCATAGGAACTGGAGCGAGGTTTAAAGGCTCTAAGGTTCTAGCTATTGATCTCAGCTTATCAAGCCTGAGCTATGCAAAACGTAAAACTGAGGAGCTAGGTATCCAAAATATAGATTATATGCAGGCAGATATTCTGGACTTAGGTAAACTCGGCAGACAATTTGATATAGTGGAAAGCGTTGGTGTTCTGCATCACATGGATGATCCTTTTGCAGGCTGGAGGGTGCTGACTGATTGCCTTAAATCAGGTGGTCTCATGCGGATTGGATTATATAGTAAATTAGCCAGACAACTGATTGTACAAATCAGGAAAGAAATCAGTAATGCAGGCATTGGATTAAGCAATGAAGCGATTAAGTCATTCAGAACGATGGTGATTAACTCAAACCAAAAGCATCATAAGGCAATACTGAACTCTCCTGACTTTTACAGCTTGAGTGAATTAAAAGACCTTTTATTTCACGTTCAGGAGCATAGGTTCACAATACATAGAATAAAAGAATACCTTTCTGAGTCAGGGTTGAAGTTCTGTGGCTTTGAATCAGAAAAAATAGTTTCGCACTTCAAGCTAATTAATGCTGGCGCAGACGATCCATTCGACTTGGATAAATGGCAAGCATATGAAGAGGTCAATCCAAGTACATTTTCAGAAATGTACCAATTCTGGTGTCAAAAAATAGACTAAACCCACCAACACCTCTTCCTACCCAAGGATTGTTCTGGCGGTTTCACCAACAGTATCGAATCCCATGGACACCTCCAGAATTACAGGCCCATCGCCCTGGAGTTTTTATGTTGGTTATTGTTCAATAATTAAGCTGTCGTAGCATTTCTGCGTCGTGGACACATTTGGTACACATCCTGTTACACATCGAGTTATCGTCGTGTGTTGACAGGCAGTAATCATCATGTGACTCTCCCTGTAGGAATTGATTTAAGTATCTGATAATAAATTGTTTGACTGTAGAACGTTGAGGTCGCTGTGAGGTAACACTCGTGCGGGTTAGAGTCCCGCCGACCGCACCAATTGTTTTTTATAAACTAAAAAAACCCCTAGAGAGATTAATGATATCTGGGATGCAGGTATTTAATAAAATTCGTTGCCCTTTGATTTATTTGTGAAAATCTCTACGGGTTGGCACGACAGCTCAGCACTACGTTTACTTAAGCAATATAGAAGAGCGCTAATAGCCAACAAAACTAAGGGCACAAGTAAAAAGTTAAAGACTGCTATCAAAGCAAACATGGCTATTATGAATATAATGCCACCCTTCATCCAGGCATTAGCTTTTTTTTGTTGAGTTGCCCTAAACGTGTCAAAATCTAATCCACAATTATGGCACTTTGTTACAACTAGACCGATAGGAGTCTTACACTGCGAACAAGAAGACATGAATAATCCTACTCCAAATTTTCAAATTGGTTAGACCTCTTTAGTACACTTGGCAATCTCTGATTGCTGCTAAAGTTTCTGGTGAACAGAGCCTAATCAAGCCCACCTACTATCTAGATAAACCTAATTCACAACCTGTCACAAAATCGGTTAATGAACTGTGAATTTTTCACATTTTTAATTTTTGCTGCGAACTCTTTTATTAATACAGATTAAACCAATTATGACTAAGATTGCTGCAATTATAAATACAAAATTTACTGACTCATTCAAAAGTAGCCAACCAAAAAATATCGTAAAAATAGGGCTTAAAAAAGAAAAACTAGCAACTCCAGAGGCTGGATAAATTGAAACTAACCACAGCCAAAATAAAAAGCCACCCGCGACTACTACTATGCTTTGAAATAACAAACCCCACAGGTGAATTATTTGAAAATCTCGAACTAAATCACCAAAAAATAAAGATGCTATAAGTAAAATTGGTGCAGATACCATTACCATCCAAACAAGCTGCATTTCTGGCGCAACATTTTTAAAATTTGTCCCCTTGGCCAGATAGATAATCATGGCCCAAAGAATTGCTGAAGTTATGGCAAAAAGGTCTCCTATTAGTTGCCAATTGTGAATGGAAAATGTGTCTTTATTGTTTGAGATAGCAAGTGACACGCCTGCAAAAGCGGCAATTAGACCGACTGATTTAAAAAAATCCAACTTTTCGTTTGGAAGAAAAAAGTGACCAAAAACTGTAACCCAAATAGGCATGGAATAATAAAGTATCGAGTTGCGCGTGACACTTGTAAAATCAAGGGCAAGAAACAACAAGAGAAACTCAAATGCAAAAACAACTCCTGCTATAATTGAAAGGCCCATGGTATCTTTGGAGAACTCGATTTTCTTATTAGTCAATTTAAAAAAAATGATTAAGAAAAAGAATGCTAGTAAGGACCTCAACCCTGCAAAGAAAACTGGGTTTAATCCGGTATTGACAACCTTTATAACAACATGATTGAGGCCCAAGAGAGCGGAGAGGCCAACCAAAGCTACTGCTCCAAAAGTATCAATTTTCTCTTTTTTTTCCAATTACTATCACTTTATTTATATAGTGGACTTAGTATCAGCAAACTTCTGAAAGTGTTAAATTTCAGAATAACCCAAAATATTCATTTTGCTCCCATTCTGATACTGCTTGGTGGTAACGATCCCACTCGGCACGCTTGAGCGTGGTTAAATAGTCAACAAAGCTGTCGCCTAAAACATCTCGATAGAACGAGGAGCGATCAAACAGATTTATTGCGTCCAGGAGATTACGTGGAAGTTTCTGTGCTTCTGTTTTGTAGGGTGTTTCAACTGGATCAGGTGCGAACATTTTCGAATTCAAGCCATCTAACCCCGACAGGATTTGGCTAGCAAAAAAGAAATAGGGATTAGCAGTTGTTTCAGCAACTCGATTTTCTATTCTAGACGCGGGGTCTTTTGGATGCATTAGGCCTCTTATCATTGCACCACGATTATCCTGACCCCATAAAATTCGATCTGGTGCCAACTGGTTTGGTCTATATCTTTTGTATCCGTTTACTGTGGGTGTTGTCAGTAGGCAGCTTTCGGCTGCGTGGGCTAATAGCCCTGCGATCCAGCCACTTGCTGTAGGACTTAATTCTCCATTTTCTTTTGGCATCATTAAATTTTGGCCAGTATCCTTATTTAAGAGTGATTGATGAAGGTGCCAGCCACTTGACGAAGAATTAGGAATATTTGGCCTACACATGAAGGTCGCATGAAGATTACGGCGCGAGCAAATCTCTTTCACCATTGTACGAAACGTGACCATGTTATCAGCATGGGTTAAAGGATCTGCAGGCTCAAAGGTAAATTCAAACTGGCTTGGCCCCATTTCAATTTCCATGGAACGGATTGGTAGGCCCATAGCAATGCAATTGCGGCGTAATTCGTCTATGATTGGTTCGAGTTCGTCATAGCGAGTTTCGGTAAGGAATTGATAACCCTGCGCGAGGTTTTGCGTTTTAACCGACTGACCGGGCATCGTGGCGTGACTGTGACTGAGCATTGGATCAATACGGTCAAAGATATGAAATTCAACTTCTAATCCGACTACTAAAGACAGTTTATGTTGTGACAATTTATTTATTGCAGATTTAAGAATGTCGCGAGGCGAAAAGGGTATGACCTCCCCAGATTTAAAACGAGGATCACAAAAAACCCATGCAGAATGTGGGGACCAGGGCAGAGTCCGAAAAGTTTTTGGATCTGGAAGCATCAAAATGTCACCGGCGCCTGGTGGAATCCCATCAACGCCAGGTGTCTCTGTCCAGACTGGGAAAACAGTACGGTGCGATGTATCCTTTAGAAGAAGTGTTACTGGAGCCGTCAGCCCATTTGTAAAAATTGAAAGTAAAGCGTCAGCGATAATAGTTTTGCCCCGCAGGATACCGTTTTGGTCTGCAAAAAGTATCCGAACTGTCTCAATGTCACTCTCAGTTGCTCGCTTTACCAGTGCAGCTGCCAGTTCCACTGATTTAACGTCTAAAATCCCTGACCGGGCAAGTGGGCCGTTTGCAATTTGTCGTTTAACTTCTGTCATATCATCAGTAACCATTCAATAATTTCCCTACTAAATTTGGTGGGTATAACTATGCTCTAATACTGCCCTGTAATGTTTATTATCTCTGGATAATTTCTACGTGGCGTAATAGAGATCTTGTGTGCGTCTCCTTAGCTCAGCTGGATAGAGCAGCCGACTTCTAATCGGCAGGTCGAGGGTTCGAATCCTTCAGGAGACGCCATACTTGCCATTTATCATTAAAGTCCTTATATATAGGCATTATAGTAGTTTCTTTAATAAAAAAAGCACCTACAAAAGCACCTATATAGGTTTTTTTATTATGCCAGAATCATTAGTATTCAATGCACCATACCAAATCAGCAAAGGCAAGAAAGCTGGACGATGGCTAACGAAAGCTACGATTCCTGCTGAACATCAGGACAAATTTAAGAGCAAGCAAAAAGAAATATCACTAGGTTCTGGAACGGAAGCTCAAGCAATAGAAAAGATGTCAGCAAAGGTTGCTGATGCACAACGCTGGTACAGGGATGTTATCGCAGTACATGATCCATTGCTTGAAGCTGCAGAGCGTTTGTACGAGGCTCTTTTCGCAACGTATGAGGCTGGCGGTAAGCCTTTGCCTGTTAGTGAGTGGTGGCCTAGCCCAATAACCAAAGAGGAACTGCAGAAGCTGCGGCACTATACAAGTGAAGATTCAACAGAAAAAACAGAGTTTAACCGTATCGTTCAATCTTTACGAGATGAAGTCCTCAAAATCCTACACGCTGAGTACGATAGTTCCACGCATGAGGCTGTACCTGATGGACTGTCTTGGGTCAGGGAAGAGATGTTGAAAACTGATGCGTCACCCAATGACAAGGAGCGTATGATTGAAGTCATTGAGGCAGTACAAAGCAACATGGACTTAGGTATTGAGGCTGGTGCGCCACGCTATCAATACTGGCAACCGCTAGGTTATCTGGCAAAGATGAAGGAAGATCTACATACGCAAGGCAAAACAGAGGAAGAGATCAAAGAGAGTATTAAACTTTTATACAATACAGGAGTGCCAACCTTTACGTTTGAGGCACTCAACAAAAGAGATTTTATAAACGACTCCTACAAGTTATTTGAAGATCAACACGCTGTACGTACTGGCAATAAAAAAGTTGTTGGCAAACGGTATAAGCAAGCAATGAGCGAATGGTTGAGCAAAGCGCAGAGTGGCGTGGGTAATCAAAAACGGCAGAAAACTATTGGCGAATATACTAATTCACAAAACCTATTTCTTGAGTTGTATGGCGATATAGATTTGTCTGAAATAAACTCATCAACTGCGCTGGGCGTTATTGAACATTTAGAAAAAAAAGGTGCAGCAAACGGTACTATTGTAAAGCATTTATCAGGGATAAGAGCAGCACTAAAAAGAGCAGTTGAGTTAACATGGATTCCTGAAGACCCAATGCAGGGCGTTAAAACTGCAGGGAGAGGTAAAGCTGCAGTAAAAACAGACAACTGGAATACAGCAGATTTTAATAGGCTGTTTGCTCAAGATATTAAACAACAGGAATTGATGTTGTTTCAGTTGCTCAGTGCAACAGGCTTCAGGTTGGAAGAGGGTGCAGCAATAGAGTGGGCAGATATAAAGCTAAGTAGTGAAGGAGTTAATTACTTTGATCTACACGCCTTAAACAAAGTACTGAAGACTGAGAACGCTATGCGTAATGTTCCGATACATCATCAGCTTATGTCATTGCTTAATGCGTATGGCGGAGCAGTGGGGCGTGATGGAAGGTTATTTAAATATCGTAAGGATAAGAAGGATGGCAAGTGTGCGAAAAACGCTACTAAAGCACTTACACCATATCTTAAAGTCGCAAGGTATGAAAATGGCACAAAGGTAAAGCATCTGAAAACTCATGGCCTAAGAGGTACATTTACGAGTGCTTGTTACAAAGTAGGTATGCCCGATTCAATGCGCAGATTTTTAATAGGACAAAAACAAAAAGGGGAAGACCCTGCGTACTTAGAGGCTGACTTAGACAGAGAAAATGAGATGCTACAGAAGGTAGATTTTACTCATATTACATAGGAATAAATCTCAACTTGTATTTGTAGTGTTGGTTTATTTACTATTTAAATAATTACTATGACTACATTGCTACTGTTAAATTTACCAAAGAAGGAGAAAAATAATGTCTGTATATGTGATTGCTGAGTTTCCTTTGTCCGAACAAGGAGCAAAAGACGTAATTGAATGGACTACATCAGATGATGGCTACGTTATTACAAGAGCGCATGCTGGCTTTGAGCTAATCCAAACATTATTAGCTGAAGATAATAAAACTGTATACTTATACGAAAAGTGGGCTTCAAAAGAAGAACATCAAGCGTATCTGAACATGCGTGTTGAGGGCGGACTTATGGATTTTCTAGGCCCACTATTAGAAAGTGACTTTAAGGTGACTTACTTCAATGAAGTTCCTTCATAGTTCACGATTAAAAAAAGTCTGGGTAATGGAATGATGTTGTATTTGTAGTGTTGAGTTATTTACTATTTAAATAATTACTATGACTTCAGATAATTCTAATGAGAGTAATAATCCTCCTAGAGATTATAATTATTCAAGATTGTTAGACGTTCATGTTTGGTCTGACTATCCTGAAGTAAATGAGTTTATTAATTTAATATATGATACTTATTTTAGTACCCAGAATGGTAAGAGAAGTATTGCTAAGAGGCATATTAAACTAGTTTTATTAGACTTGTATGTAGCTTGGTTAACTGATCCTGACTTGTGTCTTTCCGTTAACATGACGAGAGACTTTTACAGTAGAAACTTTGGTACAGGTACTACTCGTTATAATGAATTAAACATTTCCGCTAAAACTATTACTGTTATAAATACTTTGAAGTCTGACGATGTAGGTTTGATTGGTTACAAGCGTGGTGTTGAAGCTCAAGAGGGCTACGGTACTGGTTTTATATCTCGTATCTGGGCTGAACCGAAACTTGTTCGCATGTTTGAGAAATCAGCTTTCAATGAGTTTATGATTTACAGTCATCACGATAGAGAAACTGTTTTGTTAAGGGATAAAGATAAGAACGACATTCCTTATGAGTCAACAGATGAAATAGTATCTCAACGTTCATTAGTGAAACATTACAACGAATTACTTGAGCGTACTTTTATTGATATAGGCAGTGCTAACTCACCACGTTTGGAGATTGAAAAGAACAAGGGGAGTAAAGACCCAAACAAGCCTCATTATGTTCGTATTACCCACAAAGGAAAGTTTACGTATCGTGTTTTTAACAACCTCTCTTGGGATGAAGGTGGCAGGTTTTATGGTGGTTTTTGGCAGAGGGTAGGACAGGATTACCGCAACGACATATTAATCAATGATGAGGAAACAGTTGAACTAGATTTTAACAGTATGCATCCTGTTTTAGCTTATGCAAAGAAGGGTGTGGATTATTGGAAAGATATAGGAACAGATCCATATGACCTTCCTGTAGCTCAAATTAATGATCCTGATATTAGCAGACACGTTGTTAAAAAATTAATACTGCTGGCCCTCAATGCTAACAATGATGATGAGTTGTTTAACGCTTTCAGATCAGAATTTGATTACTCATTATTGGGTGGCTTGGAACACAAGTTTACTAACGATGCGCTGGGCAAAATACTGGATAGCATTAAAGCGAAACACCCCACGATAGCAGATCAAATTGCTACTGGTGCAGGTCTAGAATTAATGAACTTGGATAGTAAAATAGTTGAGTTTGTTATTAAACAGTTTTTGCAAACCAACACACCTATACTGAGTGTGCATGACTCATTCAGAGTGCAAACGAGCCAACGAGATAAATTAGCCAGAGCCATGAAAGATGCCTGTGCTTTTGTTACAGGACAAACGGAGATAAAATACAAACAGGATGAACCAATCTATCAGGATGCTGTAGCTTGGCGGCAATTAGACAGAGATTTCTATTTGGATAGAATGAAAGACTTAAAGACTACGAAGAGAACGACAGGCTATTTGAACAGGCTCAACAAGCACAACAAGTTCTTCAATCCTAAACCTACTAAATCAAAGTCTGTTCAGTACACACCAGATGAGATTGTAATGCCAAAGAATTACAAAAAATATCAGAAGGATAGAGGTCAGTCACTATATAAATTACTTTGGTCTTGCAGCGTATATTGACATGTAAAAGCCTTTTGAAAAAGAATTTAGAATGCCTGACGTGCGGAACTTACAGATTTCATTTGCTTTATTACAGATTGGGCCACTTACCAGTTTTACTTCTGTACCAGACTTTAAAATCCAACATGCACCTTCCTCTGGCTCGCTGTCCGTACCGTAAAGAATGAAACTCATCATTTGACCATAATCATAAATTTTAGCGCAAACGTGTACAGTCCTTGTAGAATTTATTACTCCCCCGTTTTGGCGTAGCCTAACCCAGTTGTCTCTGTTCTTTTTGGCTTGGGTTTCTGACACTGCTCCAATAGCCTCGACATCTACTTTTTTAAATTCAATGGCGTGAACTAATGAGGCGGTAAAAATAAAGTGCGCCAGTAAAATGGTGACCTGTCTAATCATTGGGGTGTTAACCATGCATTTAGTAGTCTTCATCTAGCGCTGCCTGTATTGTCCATACCCTACCTTCTGGTTCACCTATCCGGTCCATATGCATAGAAACTTTATACATTTCAGGTCTATAGAGTGCACGTATAAATTCAACCACCTCGCCGTTTTCGTCTGCTACAACACGAGTTACTTCTAACAACGCCGCACCAGCATAGATCGATAGCGCAGCCGCAACTTCGTCATCCGCGGCTACAGCTGAGATTGTCTGCTGGGCCGATACAACGCGAACCCCCGCATTTTCTAGTAACTCTAACAAAGACATCACGCCCATGTCAGAGCGGTCATAGCGGCGTCCGATATGCTCGGGCACACAAGTGTCAAGGTAAGAAAAAGGCTGATCCCCAAGCATGCGAACACGGACTGCACGCTGCACTACTTTGCCCCTATCAATTTTCATTAAAGTTGCCACTGCGTTTTCAACAGGAAGATAATCAAATGACAGCAAATGCACGGTCGTCGCGTTAGCCATTTGCCTCGCGTTTTCCAGCCATCCTTCAATCGAAGAGGGTATGTTTGGTAATGGAGGCGACACAGCTACTATGGTTCCGCGGCCACGTTCTCGAGTGACCAAGCCCCTGATGGCTAATTCAGTCAGGGCGCGGCGCGCAGTGATACGAGAGACGTCAAAGCGATGCATCAGCTGCATTTCACTGGGCACTTTATCCCCTGGTATCAGCGCACCGCTTTGGATCTGACCGCTTATAATTCCTTGAAGTTGCCGATAAAGTGGAACACCGGTTTTGATGCTAAGGCGCGATTGATGGGGGTTGTGAGAGTGAATCATTAAACAAAAGGGCCCTTTCCCAAAATTGATTGCCATATTGATATAACGTTATAATATGTTGGAAAGCAATGCTGGGAACACCAATGGTCGATTCGATTGAGTTTAAGGTTCTTTATAGATGAATGAAAAAATTGTTGCTGACGTGTGGGCAAATTGGTGGCCAGAGAATTTTTTTGAAGATTACCCGCCAATGTGGGCGCTTTACGATCGCTTTAGTCTTCAGGGCCGCGCTGCGCTGACAATTGGCGATTTAATAGCAGAGGCTGACGCAGGTGGTGTGAACAAAATATTACTATCAGCCACAGCCTTTCCTGGGTCGCGTATGTCAAATGGTGCTGTTGCTGATGTGATAGAAAAACACCCATCCCTGCTGTATGGTTGCGCCTCAGTTGACCCACGTAGCGGAATGGCTGCGGTTCATGACTTGAGGCATTCTGTTGAGAACTTCAAATTTATAGCATTAAAATTGCTTCCATTTTTATACGATAAACCACCAAATGATGCGATCTATTTCCCGCTTTATGCCGCCTGTATCGATCTTGGGATACCGGTTCTAATCCTTACTGGTCACACTGCAGTCCAACGTCCAAATATCACTGGTAGACCAGAGTATCTGGACGACGTTGCGTTGCATTTCCCTGAACTCACGATTGTCGCTGGGCACGCAGGTTATCCATGGACGAACGAGCTTATTGCGCTCGCTTGGAAGCACCCAAATCTCTACATTGATACCTCTGGGCACCGCCCACGGCACTTTTCGCAAGAATTGTTACGATTTCTAAACTCATATGGACGTGAAAAAGTTTTGTTTGGCACCGGCTATCCGATGATGGATTATACTGGACCGTTGGCAGAGGCGAGCGCCTTGGATCTAAAGCCGGGGGTACTAAAACAGTTTTTGGGCGGAAACGCCGCACGCGTTATCCCAGGGTTGGCATCATGAGTGTTGGGCCACTCTCAGGTTTGCGCATTATCGACCTATCCATGTTCGTGGCTGGGCCATTTGCCACAGCGACCCTCGGCGAGCTTGGGGCCGAGATCATTAAGGTTGAACCACCCGGTGGAGACCCCGTACGTCGCAACGGTGTAGGTCCTGAAATAAGTGGAAAAAGCGCACAATTTCATACCTACAATCATGGCAAGCGTAGTATTGAATTGGACTTAAAATCGGACGAAGGACGAAATACCGTGCTACAACTTGTGGGCAGCTCAAACGTGATATTTGACAATTTTCGTCCTGGAGTTATGGCACGACTTGGTCTTTGTCACGCTGAACTGATAGCGACTAATCCTAAACTCGTAGGGGTGTCCCTAAGTGGATTTGGTTCTACTGGGCCCTGGTCGAAACGCGCTGGGTATGACTTAATCGTTCAGGCATTGAGTGGTGGTCTTAGCTTATGTGGCCATCCAAAAACTGGCCCAGCCCATATTCCATATCATTTGGGTGACACAGCAGGTGGGCTTTATGCTGCTATCGCGATTTTGGCAGCGGTACGCGAAGCAGAAACCACCGGGATTGGGAGAGCCTACGAAGTTTCAATGCTTGATGCACAATTGCATTTGTGCAGTGACGAGATTACGGCATCAGGGACTGGTGAATGGCCAAGTAATCCGCATGGGGCCGGTCATCCTGCTCTGGCTCCTTATGCAGTTTTTCAAACTGCGGACGATCCTATTGTGATTGCTGCAGTGGGTACAGAAAAGTTCTGGCTGAATTTATTGGATGTACTTGAGTTGCCTGAACTCGCTTCAGACATAAGATTCTCTAACAATCGCGTGCGCGCTCAAAATGTAGCCGCACTGACCGTGAAATTGGAGGCGCAGCTGGCCAGTCGATCGGCGGCAGACTGGTTGACGCTATTCACAAAAGCAGATGTTCCATCGGCACCCGTATTGAGTGTAGCAGATGCGGCACGAAGCGAACACGCAACAGCACGCAATTTGATTCCGCGAATTAGTGCCGGATTTGGTGGTACAGCTCAAGTTCCACGTATCCCGATTCGTCTATTGGGAGAACTCTGTGTTGCTGATTTGAAACCGGCACCAGACCTAGACGCCGATTCTGCCTTTGTTCAAGATTTATCAGTGAATTTGGGTACATTTGATGAGTAAATTTATGAGATCAACAGACAAGGTTCACCATAGAGTGAGAATGGCGCAAATAAGCGTCAAAAACCTTGATTTTTATGAGGTTTTCGAGTACTTAAAGTCACATCTTCGAATTGCAATACCGTGGAGATATGACAAAACTTGCGCAGCTTTTTTGCGCCTACACCTAAACCAATGAAAATGGGAGATACTTATGAGTAATTTTTTTAATCGTCGCAATTTACTTAAGACTGGTGCCGCCGCAGCAGGCGCCATGGCATTGCCTGGCTTTGCGGGCGCAGAAGACGCGGTTTTCAATAAGCCGATGGTCGCTGCGTTAAACGCGCCAACTGGTGATCCATCTAATCTTTCAATCGCGCGTATCCCTGAGCTAATGAAGGCAAATGCTGGACTGGATCTGGATCTGAAGATATTCCCACCAAATTCACTTGGTAACGATGTGAACGTCTTGGAAAGTGTGCAAAACGGATTTGTCGACATATCTTCGAATACAACGGCGCAGTTCTCAGTATTTGATAGTAGTTTTGCCTTCGCGGACTTACCTTATGCAATTCCAGATTGGGAAACAGCGTTAAGGTTGTTTAAATCTGACCTTTGGCGTGAGCAGACCGAGAAATTTGAAGCGGCAGTGCCATCCCTGAAAGTTCTACCGCCAGTCGGCGCTGGTGGGTTTCGGCTTTTATGGAATGACGAGCGTCCGTTAAAAACCCCAGCCGACGTAACCGGCCTCAAGTTTCGTTCAACTCGGTCACCAATTGGTCAGGGGTTATTCAAGGCTTGGAACGGAAATCCAACTCCAGTTTCATTCTTTGAAACGCAAGAGGCAATCAAAAATGGCGTGGTCGACGGTTTCCATGTTCAACCTATCTGGACATATAAATTTAACTTCCAAGAAGTGCTGAAATACGCCACTCGTGTCGATGCAATATTTGCAGTCCAGTTTCAGGTAATGAATAAGAATACTTGGAATGCAATGCCAGAAGCATATCAAACCGCTTTTTGGGATGCTGCCGTTAATGCTGCTGATGAAGCTAACGAACTCGATCGGGCTCTTGAAGCAGACTATACTCAAAAGTTGCTAGAAGCTGGAATGGAAATTTACACTCCCACCGCTGCAGAGAAAGCTCTTTGGGTAGCGGCTGGTGAAGGGATTTGGAGTGAAGTCGGTGGTGATATCGACCCAGCCGTTCTCGACAAACTTCGCGCTTTGCGCGGATGATCGCAACTATCAGAAAAATTGCGCAAGCCGTCGACATCGTCGCGCGGCTTGCGTCCATCTTTCTTGTGCTAGCCGTCTTGTTGATAATGAGTGGTCAAGTTTTTTTTCGTTACGTTCTGAATAGTTCTCTACAATGGTCTGAAGAAGCATCAATTTGGGCAATGATCTGGATGGTGTTTATTGGATCTGTCGTAGTAATGCACAATTGGGAACATATCTACATTCCGACAGTAATTCGACTATTTCCATTAAAAATTAGGATCTGGCTGATCGTTCTATCACACGTTCTTGTTGGTATTTTTCTTAGTGTTCTGGTATGGTATGGCTGGCAAGTTGTGACCGGTTCTTCAAATGCATTTTCTCACAATATTGGCGTTAGCTCCGCTTGGGCAAAAGCCTCTGTGCCGTTGGGCGCCGCGATGATGCTGCTGATGGTCATTGCGCAATTAGCTGAAGATTTTGCCGCCATTGCGAGTAAAGATTTTAGCCGGTTTGCAGCATTTGGAGCAACGGACCCTGCTGAAAGCCCTGAGATATGAATATTATTGCACTGCACAAAAACAGAGGGTTCAAGTCATCGAAATTGTTCTAATATATCTGTTCTTACCTTTCCTGGTGTTTCTGATACTGGGCGTGCCAATTGCGTTTAGCTTAGGTCTTGCTTCGACATTTTTCCTTTTCTTTTCGGGCACACGGATCCCTCCATTAATCCTGATGACACAAATGTATGGTGGGATTGATAGCTTTGCCCTACTTGCGTTGCCCATGTTTGTTTTAACTGGAGAGCTTTTGAACCGCCTCAATTTAACTGAACGACTGATTGAAGTAGCGCGATTACTCGTTGGATGGATTAAGGGTGGGTTGGCTCATGTAAATGTTGTTACAAGCATGTTTTTTGCTGGCATCTCGGGCTCGGTTTTGGCGGATGCTGCGTCGATTGGGCCGATTCTCATACCAGCCATGATCCGTGAGAGATATCCGCCCGCTTTTTCAGCAGCACTCACTGGGGCAAGTGCCGTCATAGGGGCGATAATTCCACCTAGCATTCCGCTGATTATTGTTGGTGGATCAATGCAAATCTCGATCTCTGGATTATTTGCTGCGGGCATTATTCCAGGGGTTCTCATCGGATTGTTTTTGATGATCACGTCCTTCCTATTTGCGATTTTCCGCAATTATGGTGATATACACCGGTTTGAAGGAGTAATACCGGTTGCTCGTGGAACGTTTCGTGCCTTGCCTGTTTTGGTAATCCCATTTGTAATTCTTTATGGTATTCTTGGTGGCGTAATGACTCCAACTGAAGCTGGTGCAATTGCCGCACTTTACGCCATTGTACTAGGTACTATGTATGGCTTTTTTCAGGGTAATTTCAGTGTGCACAAGTTCATAAATGCTATGGTAGGCACGGCACGTGTTACTGGTTCGTCGTTGATTATTGTTGGTGCGGCCATTGTCTTCGGTCAAATATTAATCTTTCACCAGTTTCCACAAGGACTGCTGGATGTTGTCCTCAACCTCACTGAGAACAAGATATTGCTGTTTCTGATAATCGTACTTTTTTTCCTGTTTGTTGGAACTTTCATGGATGCTGTGGCCAACATGATAATCTTGGGACCGTTGTTGATGCCCATTGCAATTGAAGGCCTGGGTATGCACCCGATTCAATATGGTATGTTCTTGATGATTGGCTTGTTACTTGGTGTAATTACTCCGCCCTTAGGCATAGTTCTCTTTATCGTCGCTCCTATCGCCAAGACTTCGATCGAACGTACATCTATAGCGGTTTTACCATTTTTGCTGGCTGAGTTATTTGTCTTGACCCTGATCGCTTTTGTTCCATTCATCACGCTTGGGATCCCGCGTCTTGCGGGCATCATAAATTAGGCGTTATGCCAGAATTTATTGACGAAATCATAGACCCCCACTTTTTAGAATATTCGGATGCAAAGGTTCGGTTGGGCGCCCTGTCAGAAAAAGTGCAGTTAGACTTATTGCGGCTTGATTATCCAAAGGAAGATTGGGTTCCACCGTTCCAGCATCGCTTGGGTACATCAGTTTTTGATGTTGTAATCGTCGGTGCAGGGCAGGGTGGGCTTGCTGCTGGTTTGGCACTTTGGCGTGAACGGATACGCAATATTCTGATCATAGATCAAGCTAAGGAAGGTAGCGAAGGGCCGTGGCTGACATTTGCAAGAATGAAAACACTCCGAACGCCAAAATACCTGACGGGTCCAGACACGGGCATTCCTGATCTAACGTTCAACGCTTGGTATTCGGCGCGGTTCTCTTCTCCAGAATGGTCTGATGTCTTACGGATTCCACGTGAGATGTGGATGGCGTATTTGCGGTGGTTCCGCGCTTCACTTGATCTGCCCATTAAAAATGGAACACGATTGATTTCTGTTTTGCCGGATGTGCCTGGTTGTCTTGCTTTAATGCTAGAAGGTCCAAATGGTATCCAAAAAGTGTTTACCCGAAAACTTATTCTGGCAAACGGGTTGGAGGGTTCGGGCCGCTGGCATGTGCCACCAGATTTGTCTGCACACCTTCCAACAAATCTCTGGATGCATACTTCGGACATTAAAGATTTTTCAACTATGCAAGGTAAGCGGGTTGGCGTTCTTGGTGTTGGAGCTTCTGCTGTTGATAGTGCTGCGACCGCTGCAGAAGCCGGTGCAAGTCAGGTAGACTTATTTTATCGTCGTCCGTTACCGCCGTATGGTGAACGCCGGAAGTGGGTTGAGAATAATGGCTTTCTCAGCCATTTTGCTTCCTTACCAGATGCTGTTCGTTGGAGAGGGATGCACGTATATTTGCGAGCAGGAACACCCGCACCAAAATGGAGCATGGAGCGTCTATTAGCGCAACAAAATGTTCAAATTCACCAAAGTGAAGGCTGGTCAAAGACTCGATTTAGGAATGGTACTGTGGAGGTGACAACTTCTAAATCCTCTTATGAGTTTGATCGTCTTATTTTTGGTACTGGTATCCGGGTTGATCTTGAAGTTCGGCCCGAACTCTCAGCATTCGCTGGAAAAATTGCCAGTTGGGGTGACTGTTATGATGCTCCGGAATTTCTACGTGATCGTACTATGTCGTTGTATCCCTATTTGGGGCTAGGTGCTGAACTCACTGAACGGGTTCCGGGTATGGCGCCGCATCTTGCAGCGATCCACGTTTTCAACTGGGGTGCGACACTTAGTATGGGGATTTCATCGGCCTCGATCACAGGCATGAAATTTGGTTTACGACGGATTATTGCGGGCATCACGAACGATTTTTATAAGGAAATTGCAGAAGCCCATATAGCCTCTTTTCCAAAAGGGCCTGATTAAACCGGAACAGGTGAGACTCGTGGGGTTTCGATGGCGTGACTAACTGCATGAGCAGTTTCTAGTAACGCCGCATCTTCATAACGTGGGCCGATCAATTGTACTCCAATCGGCATTCCGCTTGCGCCAGAAAACCCCGGTAAACCCACAGTAGGCACCTGTAAAACAGTCCACATCCTTTGGAAAAATGCATCCCCAGTTGTGGTTAAATCGCGGGGTGCTTCGCCTGGAGCACCAATGGCGATGATCGCACTAAATTCGATAGTAAGCCTGTCAAATGTTGCGCGGCACTGCGCAACGTGATCTTGTGCTGTGCGCAAGTCAATGAAGGAGATGTTATCTGCGTCTTCAACACGGTCACGAAAATCTTGCGCAAGAAGATCGTAGTGCTGTAGATAATCGTCGAGAAAAGCTGCGCGGCCTTCCCCTTTCATAATCGTCAATTGCATTTTGGCTAGGTTTGAAAATTCTCTGGGGAGAATAAGCTCAATGACGCTTGCGCCGGCATTGCTCAGTTGGTTTGCTGTAGACGCCAGTGCCGCAACTGCTTCGGGTTCTGCCCGTTTGGAACCAGGCATCTGGTATATTCCAAATCGCTTTCCTTTGACGCTGGAATTCAACTGTAAAGGTCGGCGGATTGCACGCTGGGCTTTTGCCATCAGAGCAAGATCAGCAACAGATCGCCCGTACCAGCCTATCGTATCAAGTGAGATCGAATAGAGCTTTGCACCTTCCCTACTGACCAAACCGAAGGTTGGTTTCATTCCAAAAATTCCGCAAAAGGATGCTGGCCGTAGGGTTGATCCACCAGTCTGAGTTCCAAAAGCGAGTGCTGCCGTGCCAGACGCAACCGCAGCAGCTGACCCGCTGGATGAACCGCCGGCCGTGTGGTGTTCGTCATGCGGATTGGTTGTCTTTGGCAACTGGCCGCCAGCCGCAAACTCATGTGTATCTGTCTTGCCAATAATGACCCCACCTTGGGCACGAGTAATTGCCACCACGGCGGCGTCTTTAGAAGGGCGATGGCCTTGATAAATCGGCGAATTTTGCTGGGTTGGCATATCGGCAGTGTCGATCATGTCCTTCACAGCAACTGGCAGCCCATGAAGTAGTCTCCCAGGTGGGCCAAGTTCCCGCGCCGCAGTCATTGCCGCCTCGGGATCAAGGTGGACATAGGCTTTAACAGTAGGATCTAGTTTGGCAGCACGTTCTAAAGTTGCGGCCATAAGTTCAGACGGTTTTAGCCTGCAGGCTACAATTTCAATCGCGGCTTCACTAGCCGTCAGGCATGCGGGATCATCAGAAATAGTCATTGATCAATAGTCAATTAAAGGCATGAAACTGCGCACCGGCATCGTATCCAAACCATCCACACCAGCTATCAAACGATCCTGTTGTGAGGGCGAGTAAGCCCTACGCGAGGTTTCTCGGAATTTTGCCAACAATTGATGACGTGGCATCCCAGCCTTGATTTCATCAAGCGTTACAACGCGATGCGCAAACACCTCACTGCCGTCAGATGTAGTTGCAACGATCCGGCAATTTCGAATTTCGGGTGTTGCTAAGGTGAACTCGTCACTTATGTCGACTTCGGTCCTTTCAATCAGGCCGAGGACATCTGGATCAAGGAATCGCGCATCCTCAAAACTATCTGGCGTCACTTTGCCGTCAATCAATCCACAGGCGACAGCGAAGAGCATCGAATGATCAGCTGTTTCGCGAGTTCGTGGTGACCAGAGTTCACTGTCTTTCACGGCGCCTTCCCAGGCTGATTTATAAGTTTCGATCTTCAACGATTTGATTTCGCGCCCATCTAATTTTTCGCGCAATTCAATAGCGGTAAAAATTGGCAATTGGCAACTGTCGCGAACTGCGTGGGTTTTGATATTAGTTTGTTCCAAACCCCAAGTCCAATCTGGGCTACCATCTGGCAGGGAAACCTCGTAACTTTCCCCGCTGAGTGTTTGATTCCAGACACCAAAAATTCCATCAAAAGCACGATAAGGTCCCGTCATTCCTTCGCGTGCTAGGCGCGCCGCAAAAATCCCGTTGCGCGCGCCATTTGGCCCGGCGCAACCTTTCCACATCGAAAGTTCACCTGCACGTGTTTGATAAGTGCAAAGGTTTGGGACCACAGCCAATGCAATGGCGTTATTCATCTGCTCACGATCCAATCCCATCAGCCGCCCAGCCGCAAGCGCTGTTGCTATCGCCCCGGAAACTGGCTGGTCCCAACCCGCTGTGTTAAATGGCACACCGTCAGTGAATCGGCACATAATTTCGTAAGCGATAGCCAAGGCTTCAATGAATTCACGTCCAGAACAATCAAATGCGTCGGCCACCCCAAGAATGCCGGGCAGATAATCGGAAGGATGATGCGCGTCACGAGTACGCCAAGCATCGTTGAGATCAAGATAGCGGACTGCAACACCGTTGGCAAAAGCGGCATCCTCAAGCGTTGATTTGCGTCCATCGCCCCAGAGGCGCGTGGTTTCACCTTCAGCAACAGTGGGTGCAAGGCTGCGTGCAATCCGCGCCGGTGGCGCAAGAATTGCCGCCATAGCAACACCAACAGAATCTAGCACGCGCATCTTTGCGGCGGTTACCGCCCGGTCAGACAAATCGTCAAATGTCAGCGAAACCGCAAACTCTGCAAGTGCTGCCTCCAGTTTTCCAGGTTCAGTTGTATTCATCTGCTTCGTTCCTTTCTGAGTGTTGCGGTTGCAACAAAATCTATCTTGCTCCCGGCAATAACTACGCCGTAATCAGCTTGGGCTTGGGCGTCGTTGAATATCCCGTCTATAACATCGGCTAACACGCTTTTGGGATCACGTTCCAATGGGTCGCCATAGCCAGCACTGGCCGGACCACAGACGCGGATCACATCACCCACTGTTACTTTGCGTCCAGATACTTTTGATGGCCACTCAGCTTCATCTTTTGTTCCTGGGTTCACTGTGAGCCGGGCGCCATGACCCGCAAGTCCACCAAAAATCCCATAAGGAGGTTCCAGAATACGGTCGCCATTGCATGAGAAAAAACCATCTTCTAGAAATCGTACCTCGCGCACGTGACCGCAGCCACCACGCCACTTTCCAGCTCCCGGTGACTCTGGTCGCATTTCATAACGCTCTACCCGTAACGGATAGTGCAGTTCGATTTCTTCACAGGGAACATTTCGGGTGTTGGCCATAAGATTATCAACACAGTCGAGCCCGTCTTTTGTTGCTCGACCGCCATAGCTGCCTTCGTTTACCTCGACGCAGACCCAGTATTGTGCCCGTTCTTTGTCAAAACCTGAATATGATACACTCATTACTGTCGCCGCGTTACCGCCTGTTGCACGTTCAGGCATAACTGGTGCAAGTGCGCGGATGATGCAATCGATCACTCTTTGAACTTGGGCCATACGCGCAAAACAGGCACGCGGAAAATTTGGATTAAAGATTGAACCTTTAGGTGCAATAACGTCGACAGCACGAAAAATACCTTCGTTTTGAGGGATGAAATCTTCAGTTTCGGCTTGATCTAACAGCAAGGTGCGGATTGCATAAAAACATGCGACCTTTAGAGATCCCTCAAAAGGGACATTAAAACCGGTTTCAACTTCATCTGCTGACCCGGTCAAGTCGATCGTGATCCCGTCGCCTTTTATTCGGAGGGTTACCACAACCTTTAGCATGGTATCCCAGTTGCGCCCGTCATGATCCAGCCAACTTTCAGCGCTATAGTCCCCATCAGGAATTTTGGCAATTTCTGCACGTAGACGACTTTCTGAATAATCCATCCAATGGCGCGCTGTCGCCATCACAGTTTCACAGCCGTAGCGACGAGTTAAATCAAGGAATCTTTTCCGACCAAGTCTGGTTGCCGCAATCATGGCCTCAATATCTGATGCGTTATGGTCAGGCGTGCGTACGCTATCCTGCAGAATTGACCAGACTGCTTCGTTGCGTACACCGCGCTCATAAAGCTTGATACTGTCATAAATCGTGCCCTCGGCGAATAAATCGATCAGGTCGATATTCAACCCAGGCGCCGCAGCACCAGTATCAACCAAATGTGCTGTCGCCGCCGAAAAACCAATCAATACGCCCTCGTCAAATATCGGCACTGCAACTGCAAGGTCAGGCGTGTGTGATGCTCCATGATAGGGGTGGTTGTGGATGATGACGTCACCATCCTCAATTTTCCCTTCAAGCTTGCGCATGAAACCACGTATATAGAACGGTAAAGAACCAATATGCATTGGTGAAGTTTCACTTTCGCATAACTCCTGCCCGATGGGATCAAAAATACCGCAACCGATATCTTCACTTTCGCGGATAATCGAGGAGTTCGACATACGATAAAGGGTTTGTGCCATCTCTTTTGCAACAGCATCGAAAGCTCCACCAAGAACGCGAAGTGTCACTTTGTCGATATTGGACGCGGTCATGCTGCACCTCCATTTGGCTTCAAGACGATGTTTCCACTGGCGTCAACTCCACCGCCGAAACCAGGTGGGATGACAGTAGTGGAGTCCATCTGGTCAACAATGGCTGGGCCGTTCAGATGGTGTCCTGGTTGCAGTTTGGTGCGATCGTAACATGGCGTTTGGAGTGCTACGAGCTCGCCGTCTTTCAAGTAATTAGCAATGCGACTGCCTGTTTTTGCAACATCAGCGTCTGGATTGTCGGCAGTTACAAATGTGATAGCCTGCAAAGGGACGGTTCGTCCGCGCCCTTGAATGCGGATATTGACAATCTGAATGGGTTTCTCGGGGAAATTTTTGCCGTACTGGCGTAAATGGGCAGCATCAAAACCTAGTCGGACGGCCTCCAAATAATCCGTGTTCACTGAGCCTTTTGGCGCATCACTGCGCAATTCGTACCCCTGTCCCGCGTACCGGCAATCCACTTGGCGCGTAATTTCAATGTCACTTTCTTGAAAGCCATCGGTGCGAAGTTGGTGCAGGATGTCGATTTCTAATTTAGAAAAATCGGCCTCAAGTTGGCTTGGTTCTGGATTGGAACTTGATCCCATTACTGTGCGGCTTTGTTCGTATATAACATCCGACGCCAGAAGTCCCAGTGCTGAAGTCAATCCAGGAGAGGGCGGTATAATTACTGTGGGGATGTTCATTTCCCTGGCTATTTCACAAGCAAAAAGAGGACCTGCGCCACCGAAAGCCACTAGCGCAAAGTCTCGGGGATCATAACCACGACGCACGCTGTTGATCTCACAAGCCTGGATCATTGAGTGGGTGAGAATACGGATTGCGCCGCTGGCGGCAGCTTCGACACTCATGCTTAATGGACCGCACAGGTTATCTTTGATCGATTTACGTGACAGTTCAGTATATAATTTAGTGCGCCCACCCAAAAAGTTACTCGGGTCGATCCATCCCAGTGCAAGCATACAATCTGTTGCAGTCGGCTCGGTTCCGCCGGTTCCATAACAACATGGGCCTGGATCGGCGCCCGCGCTCCGAGGGCCGACCTGAAACTGTCCGCCACTGTCGACATATGCAATCGAACCACCGCCGGCACCAATAGCGTCCAGCTCTGCCATTGGAACCATCGCGTGATAATCACCAAGCCGCGTATCGAGTATATGTTTGTAAAGTATCTCACCATTTGGTGCGACACCTATGTCAGCAGACGTGCCGCCAACGTCGAGTGTAATGACGCTATTATAACCGGCAGATTTTCCAACCCAGATACCACCGATTAATCCACCAGCTGGGCCCGACATCAACAAATTCACAGGCCGCGCTTCAGCCGCCTGAAGCGTCGCCGCACCACCTGACGACTGCATCAAATGTAAATCTGCGCCAACACTGTGGGCCTTTAATTCTTGCTCCATACTGCGCAAGTAACGCGCAGTTTTTGGGCCGATATAGGCGTTCAGTGCTGTTGTTGAAAATCGCTCGTATTCCCGGTACTGTGGAACCACTATATGGCTTGCACAGACAAACAAATCGGGGGCCATTTCTTTCACGATCTCAATTGCGCGGGCTTCATGCGTCGAATTTAAATAGGAATGAAGGAAGCAGACAGCAATGGCCTCAACTCTTTCAGAAAGCAGGTGCTCCACTGCAGTTCGCACAGCGTCTTCATCGAGAGGTCGCAGAACTTCACCAGGTGGGATAATTCGCTCTGGCACGGTCATTCGCCAGCGGCGTGGGACCAGTGGATTGCGTTGCCAGGGAAGGTCAAGTTGCAAGCTGAATGTCTGTGGGCGTTTGTGCCGAGCGATGTGGAGAATGTCGCGAAACCCTGCGGTTGTTATCAATCCAGTACGCGCGCCATTGTGTTCCAATGCGATATTGGTAGCCACGGTGGTGCCGTGCATAAAATGGTTGATTGATTGGGGCGAAATGTCAGCTTGGGTGCAAAGCGCCATAAGCGCTTGAATGGCCCCCCGTGATGGATCATCAACGCTGGTTGGTGCCTTATTAACATGCAATTGGCCAGACACCTGATCCAGGATGACCAGATCAGTGTGGGTGCCGCCTACGTCTATGCCTACGCTATACATCTTATTTTAAATCCGAGTTAAGTGAATAATCTCATCGAGGGTCTCATGGTGTTCTAACTCCATCAGTGCGCTGAATAATGCTTCGGAAGCACTTTGCGGCATCATTCGGCCAGTCAGGTCCATAAATTTTTGTTTGACTTCGCCATCACTGGGCCCGACTTCAATATCTTTGGCGGTCAAAGCTTGTTCGACCACGTGTGTAGCACCAGCCTTATCTACTGCCTCTAACCTGCATGTTCTTACGTTTGGGGTGAGGCTTGAGAATTTATCGCTGACCACTACTTCTGTTCGCCCAATCAGGCTCAACACGTCAGAATCGAGAAAACGCCCACGCTCAAAAGTCTCTGGGGTCAGAGTTCCGTCTATTAGGCCAATCGCAACGGCAATAAGCATAGAATGATCCGCAGTTTCGCGCGTTTTGGGTGCCCAAAGCTCAGGGTCTTCTACAGCGCCTTTATAGGCAGATTTATAAGTGGTAATTTTGAGTGAGGCAATATCGTTGGCTGCCACTTTGATCCGCAATGCTCGAGCAATATTTACTGGTAACTGGCAACTGTCACGCACAGGATACATTTTAATATTAGTTTGCTGCACGCCAAACGTGCCTCCTTTGCGCGCTAATTCTGGCAAATCATAGGGTTTTCCGACTGTTTGATTCCAGAGACCAAAGATACCGTCAAACGCCTCGTAAGGGCCAGTCATACCTTCTTCTGCCAAACGGGCCGCAAAGATACCCTGTCGCGCGCCATTTGCGCCCGCTGCGCCTTTCCACATTGAAAGCTCCCCCGCTCGGGTCTGGTAGGTGCACAAATTTGGTACAATTGCTAAAGAAAGTGCGTTGCGCAAGGCATCCCGATCAAGTCCCATCAGTCGACCTGCAGATAGCGCCATCGCCATAACTCCAGGAACAGGCTGGTCCCAGCCATTTGTATTGAAAGGCACAACGTCCACAAAACGACATTGAATTTCATAAGAGATCGCAGTCGCCAGAAGTAAGTCTCGTCCTGACAACCTTAACGATTCTACCATCGCTACAAGCCCACCAATGTTGTCAGATGGGTGGCTGCCGTCCACGGTTCGATGTGTATCATTGATGTCAAGATATCGAAGCATTGTCCCATTTGCGAAAGCTGCAGCCTCCGGTGTTGTTTGAGCAAGTGAACCCCAAATTCGGGCGCTTGCTCCAGATGAGATTGCAGGTGCAACAACCCGGGCGATACGTGGTGCCCCCATCGCATACGCACCTATTGCACCGCCAATCGTGTCGGCAATTCGGCGTTTGGTTTGCTCGATTCCAATATCTGAAAGTTCGGAAAGCTCCAATGATGCGGCATAATCAATCAGTCGTGACTCAATTGGGCTTAGTAATTCGGTCATGCGCGAATTTCCTTTTGGAGTTTTGAAAAAGAGTTGGCTAATGCAGGAAAAAACCCTGCGCTGGATAGTTGGCCAGTAATTTTGTCAGGAATTCGATCAGCAAGCCAATCGACGATCCCTAGCAGAGCAGTCGCGTTAAGACCGGTTTCAACACCAGAAAGTTGCAACATATAGAACAAATCCTCAGTCGCTATGTTACCGGTCGCACCTGGTGCAAAAGGACAGCCACCAATTCCGCCGATAGAGGTATCCAAAATTGATGCACCACCGGCCACCGCAGCGAAAGCGTTAGCGTAACCCGTGTTCCTGGTATTATGAAAGTGAAAACCAAAGGGAATGTCGCCAGCCGAACGGCGAAAATTGTTGCAAAAAACGGTGACTTGCGCTGGCACACCAGCACCAATAGTATCGGCAAAGATGACTGCATCAGCACCCGCCTCAACTGCGCGCATTGCAATTTTTTGAACGACATCTGGATCAACGTTACCTGAATATGGGCAGCCAAAAGCAGCAGCAATAACTGCGGTTGAGGTTCGATCGTGTGCGTGAGCTTTCTTAGTAGTGGAAGAAAATTCTGCCTCTGCTTCGATGATAGTGGCGCGCTGATTGTGGTGGCTAAATACTTCGCTGGCCACAATAACATACCGCAGTTCGTCAATTCCACACGCAAGCGCCCGGTCAACCCCTTGCCCGTTCAACGTTAGTGCGGCAAAGCAAGTGCCCTCGGGTTGGTCAATGCGTTTCAGTACGTCTTCGATCCCAGCCATCTGTGGAACGCGCGCGGGGTCGACGAAACTTCCAACTTCGATGTTACGCAGCCCTGCACTAATAAGCTGTTTGATGAGCGTAACCTTTTCATCGACTGAAAAAATGCGATCAAGATTTTGCAATCCGTCCCGGGGAGAAACATCGCAGATCTTAATGGTTGGTTCAGATGGTGCCATTTTGACGTAGCTCCTCCAAACTCTCCTCATCATACCCAAGTGCACCCAAAACTTCAGTGTTGTGTTGCCCAGGCTTGGACGGTCCCAGCCAGCCAATATCACCTGGTGTTTCAGAAAGTTTTGGTGTAACTCCTGGAACTTTGAGGGTGCCAAATCGGTCGTCCTCGATCTCGCGTATCATCTCGCGAGCATTGAAATGAGGATCTTTTGCGATGTCTTCAATTGAAAGAATTGGTCCATGGACGACACCATGTTTTTCCAAGATACTCGATAAGCCTTCCATAGACAGACTGCGGGTCCACTCACCGATTATTCGGTCTAGTTCCAAATCGTTGTCACCACGTGCTTTATGATCAAGAAATCGCGGATCTGTCGCCAGTTCTACCTGACCCATGGCGGTGCAGAGCCTTCCAAACATTGCATCAAGATTGGCGGCAATCACCATGTATGTGTCATCTTGCGTTGGATAGATATTTGAGGGCGCAATTTTAGTCAGCCCAGTCCCTGAGGGGCGACGAATGATGCCACATTTGTCATATTCAGGAAGCGAACTCTCGAGCATTGAAAAACAACTTTCAACAATTGATGCGTCAATGATTTGTCCCTTGCCATTGCGGGCATCGCGCCAATATGCGGCCATCAGAAAGCCCTCAACTGCAAACATCGCGGTCAAGGTATCACCCAGTGAGATGCCGAAGCGTGGCGGCGGCTGATCGGGAAAGCCATTAATATAGCGGATTCCGCCCATGGCTTCACCGACACTGGCAAAGCCAGGCCGGTTGGAATAAGGACCAGTTTGACCATAGCCTGAGACCCGCACAATGATCAGTCCAGGATTTATCTTGTGTAACTCCTCTGGCCCTAACCCCCAACGTTCAAGAGTACCAGGTTTGAAATTTTCAACTAACCCATCTGCAGTTATAAGTAGTTTACGAATAATTTCTTGCCCTGCTGGTTCGCGTAAATTGACAGTCAGAGATTTTTTATTGCGTGCAAGTGTTGGCCACCACAGGGTTTTGCCTTCGTATCGGTGATGCCCCCATTCGCGCATTGGATCTCCGGAACCTGGCGTTTCAACTTTGATTATCTCAGCACCAAAATCGGCCAAACGACTGCCTACACATGGTCCTGCAACAAGTTGACCCATCTCAATTACTTTTAGTCCAGCAAGTGGTCCGCCTGGTACGGCGTGGTCGCTCATCTGTCTACCTCCTCAAGAAAACCCAGCAGTACTTCTGCATAACGTGCGCGCATTTCACGCCCAGCAATCACATGCGCTGCGCCGTCAAGAACATAACCTCGCGCATTCGGGATCGCCTCTTCAATCGGCTTAGTCAGTCGGGGCCCATTTACGATATCAAGTGGGCAGTGAATAATCAGGCTTGGGCAAACAATCTGCCCCAGCCGGTCAACCGTATCATGGTTCAGGCATGCATAAATAAGCCGTTCGTGAGCTGTGTAGTGCCCATTTAGCTCCCCCCAAGGCCCGTCTTCACCAAGAAGACGATGATGGTTTTTGAGGTAAAATTCTTCGTCAAATGACCAGAGGCAAACTAATTTTTGAAAGGCCTCCCAGCCCATTTTGCGGTGAACATCCCGCAAAGTCTCAAGCTGATGGCGTAGTAGATCGTCGGGCCTTGCCCAAGTATTCATATTAACAAGGCAACGCACAAGATCAGGACGGTTGATTGCCAGCTCCTGTCCAATGCATGCACCCATGCCTACCAAGCCGATAGTCCTTACGTCAGTCATACCAAGATGTTCAAGTAAGCCCGCTGCATCCTCCGCATAGAGCTGCATGGAGGGTGTTACTGACAAGTCATCGCTGCTGTCTGCAAGCCCGCGATGATCAAATATCACTACTGAATAGCGATCTGTAAGACCCTTTCCAACATGACGTTCTCCTCCGTGGCAATAGGTCCCCCAACCGCCCATACATAGGGCAGGTGGTCCCTCGCCATGAACCTCGTAGTACATCTCATGATCATTAATGTTGGCCACTGGCATTACTTACCCTTTCAGAAAATATGGCCGCGGTTTGCGATGCCGGCATCCACAGTCAGGATAGTGCCGGAAACATAAGCGCAGCGATCAGAAGCTGCGAAAGTGATCATCGCGGCTTGTTCTTCGGGCTTGGAGGCACGACCAAAGGGAAGAGGCTTGAGGAGTTCGCGCCAATTTTCAGCGTCGCCAGTACGATCACGTGCTTTGTCACGCATGATATAGATCAATCGCTCAGTTGCTGTTGCCCCGGGATTCACTCCAACAACCCTTACACCATAATCTGGGCTGACCGACCCTAGGGCCTTTGTGAAGCCCATCATGCCAGTGTTGGTGACAGTAGCGATAATAATGTCTGAATCTGGGCGTTCACCGCAATTTCCGATTACATTAATGATAACGCCGCTCCCACGCTCGCACATTTTTGCATAGATCGCTTGGGTTAAAGCTACTGTCGCCACAACCTTTAACTCCAACCCTTCGCGCCAGTTCTCGATCGAAACCTCGTCAATCCGACCGGTCGGTGTGGCCCCAGCGTTATTTACCAAAATGTCCACATCTGCGCACGCTTCGGCTAGCTTGGTAAGGTCATCAGCTATTCGTAAGTCACCTACATGGAACTGGACTGCGCCGCCAATTTTTGCCGCTGCGGATTTTAAATCAACTTTGGAGCGCCCAGCGATATGGATGTCAGAGCCTTCGGCGGCAAAGGTTTGCGCGACAGCAAGTCCGATCCCACGGGAGCCCCCTGTAATTAGTACTGATTTCCCTGCAAGCCCTAGGTCCAAGGAGTAAACTCCATTCTGAATTAATTAGAATCTAAAACAACTTCGGATACAATCTGGAGCCTGTCAATGCGAATTAAGCAAATATAGGCTTGCAAGACAAACAGATCGGATACAATGTGGGGCCAAATAACAATTAATGCCTGCGGACTGTAAATTTAAATGAGGATAGAGATGGACGTAAATTTAGAAACCGGTAAGCGTATATTCGAAACCGTATCAAGTGGCGGTGTAGGCATTTTTCGTACGGATGTAGGCTACGCTATTGTTGGCCAATCGGCTCCTGCGATTGAAAGAATTTTCACTCATAAGAAACGTAGCTATGACAAGCCTTGCGGCTGTTTTGGCAGTCTTAAAATGTTTGACGAGTTAATAGAATGCTCTCCAAAAGCACGAGATTTTGTGCATTCGGTCGTTGGCGTACATAGTCTGCCATTATCAATCGTTGGCCGGTTCCGTTCAGAGCACCCAATCATTGCTAATGCTGACCCATTTACTGTGAAGCACGGCACCAAGGGGGGTACAATCGATTTATTGATGAACGTGGGTCCTATTCACAACGAAATCGCGCGTCTTGCGTTACAGAGTGGTAAAGGTGTTTGGGGTTCGTCAGCGAACATGTCGTTGGGTGGAAGCAAATACGATTTTGACACTATAGAACCTGAACTTCGAAATGCTGTGGATACTGCTATTGATGGTGGTACGACCCTATACTCAAATTCGAAGGGCTTTGGTTCCAGTATTATTGATCTTGATACTTTTAGGCCTTTTCGTATTGGTATAAAATTTGAAGAAATATGCGCTGTCGCAAAAGCTGATTTTGATGTTCAAATCCCAACCGAAGTTTTGGCTTAGTAATGACTACTTCAGCGGAACTTGCTTATGAACATGTCAAACATGGAATCCTAAATGGGGAGTTTGGTGGTGGGACGCGTATGCCGGAGGATACTATTGCCGGCAGGCTTGGCGTTTCTCGTACCCCCGTTCGTGATGCATTGCGGCGACTTGAATCTGAAGGTCTGGTAGAAAGTGCGCCCAACAGCGGTGCGCGTGTAGCGAAATGGACCGAAGTTGAATTGACTGAGATTGCCAACATGCGCATCTTGCTTGAAAGCTACGCGGCGGAACTTGCAGCACGCAAGATTGGGCTCAATCAGATCAAAGCCCTAACTGAGCAATGTGATATAATGCAGTTAGCAAGT